>ERZ791908.152-NODE-152-length-93755-cov-10.977215_pt1 | contig 93755 bp, 82 predicted proteins | sample MGYA00510144_ERZ791908 | MGnify/ENA primary metagenome ERZ791908 (study PRJEB30046, sample SAMN00792105) | human gut metagenome | study: EMG produced TPA metagenomics assembly of the A metagenome-wide association study of gut microbiota in type 2...
TACACTGGCTTTCTCCTATCGAGTTCGCTGTACAATATGTTTGACAAACCTACAGACGGCAGCTCCGCTTTCCTCCCCTCTGCAGCGTCGCTGTATGCCGTTAGATGTCCATTCGAGCTCAGGCGGCAATTCCGGATGCTTAATGCGGAAAAAGGGCCGGAGCCTGCATATCGCAGACTCCGGAACGTATTTTCGAAAATGCGGGCAAGCGCACCGGCGTTTGGAAATCAAAGACCCTTCTTCTTGTTTTCCTTTTCCTGCTGCTTCTGCTTTTTCTTCTCCTCGGCCTTCGCCTTGGCGGCGGCCTGAGCTTCGGCGCGAGCCTTCTGGGCAGCTTCTTTCGCGGTGTTGTTGGTCATCACGGAGAAGCGCGCCAGCTCCATGCGGACACGATCCGCACTGGTCTCGATAACGATGTTCTCGTCCTTCAGCTCAACGATTTTGCCGACGATGCCGCCGATGGTGGTAATGCGGTCACCGACCATTAACGAATTGCGCAGGTTCTCTTCTTCCTTCTTCCGCTTCTTCTCGGGGCGGATGAGCATGAAGTAGAACACGGCGATCATTGCAACAAGTAAAATGATAATCAATCGGCCGCTCGTCGCGCTCGTACTTGGCATTTTTAGGTTCATCGTGCCGGACCATGTGAAGAGCTTGGCTTGCCGCGCGTTGCGGGCGGGCATCACGCAGTCAAAGAAGTCCACGCCGCGCGCAACGCCCTCGATGATGTTCGACGGCGTATCGACGCCAATCAGATAACGCGTCTTATTCTTCGGCATGTACGGCTCGACGGCCTCAATGATCTCGTACATCGTCTCCGTGCTCTCGCCGACGGCCAACCCGCCAATGTCATAACCGGGCAGGTCGAGGTCAGCAATCATCTTCATGTGCTCGATGCGCAGGTCGGCATACGTGCCGCCCTGATTGATGCCCCAGAGCATCTGGTGAGGATTTACCGTCGTTTCGAGTGTATTGAGCCGCGCATTTTCCGCCTTGCAGCGCACCGCCCAGCGGTAGGTGCGCGCGACGGAGTCCTTAACATACGGATACGGCGCGGGATTCTCGATGCACTCGTCAAAGGCCATGCAGATATCCGAGCCGAGATTTGACTGGATCTGCATGCTCTGCTCCGGCCCCATAAAGATCTTGTGGCCGTCCAGATGAGAGGCAAAATAGACGCCCTCCTCCTTGATTTTGCGCAGACTGGCAAGCGAAAAGACCTGAAATCCGCCGGAATCTGTCAAAATCGGTCCGTCCCATGTCATAAAGCGGTGTAATCCGCCCATGTCGTGCACCACCTGGTCGCCGGGGCGCAGATGGAGATGATAGGTATTGGAAAGCTCGACCTGACAGCCGATATTTTTCAAATCCGCCGCACGCAGTGCGCCCTTGATGGCGCCCTGCGTGCCCACATTCATAAACACCGGGGTCTGCACGGTCCCATGCGCGCAGGTAAACACGCCTCGCCGCGCCGCGCCTTCGGTTTTTAATAGTTCAAACATGTTAATAGTTCAAACATGATCGTATCCTCTTCAATTATTCTTAATATCTCATCAAAAAGCCAGCGCTTTCAGGACAAATCGCTTCTGTTTTCTGTGTCATTCAATCAGCATCGCGCCGCCAAAGCTAAAGAAGCGGTAGCGTTCCCCGACGGCGACGTGGTAAGCATTCATGATCGTGTCGTAACCGGCAAAGGCGGAAACAAGCATGATGAGCGTGCTTTCCGGCAGGTGGAAATCCGTAATCAATGCGTCCATGGCCTTGAAGCGGTAGCCGGGATAGATGAAAATATCCGTCCAGGCCGAGCGCTCGGCAAACCTTCCGTCCTCGCCGCAGAGCGATTCGAGCGTGCGGCTGGAGGTCGTGCCGACACAGATGATGCGCCCGCCGTTTTGCCGCGTTTCGTTCAAAATCCGCGCCGTTTCGGCAGAGATCATGCAAAATTCCGAGTGCATATGATGCTCCAGCACGTCGTCTACCTTGACCGGGCGGAACGTACCGAGGCCGACATACAGCGTCACATAGGCAAGGCGCACGCCCTTGGCCGCGATCCGCTGCAGCAGCTCGGTGGTAAAATGCAGCCCCGCCGTTGGCGCTGCCGCCGAGCCGATGACCTTGGAATAGACGGTCTGATAGCGCTCGCCGTCGGCAAGCTCCGCCTTGATGTAGGGCGGAAGCGGCATTTTGCCAAGTTGCTCCAGAATCTCAAGAAAAATGCCCTCGTAATGAAAGCGCACCAGCCGATTGCCGCTTTCCAGCACGGTCTCCACCGTCGCAGTCAACTGACCCTCTCCGAAGGACAGCTCTGCCCCCTTGTGGAGCTTGCGGCCGGGCTTGACGAGGCATTCCCACAGGCCGCCGCCCTTGTCCGTCAGCAGCAGCACCTCGGCTGCGCCGCCGCTTGGTATGCGGTGCCCCAAAAGCCGCGCCGGAATGACGCGCGAGTCGTTCATGACAAGGCAGTCACCGGGATGCAGATGGTCGATGAGCTGATAAAAATGCTCATGCGAGATTGAGCCGTCCACACGGCGGAGCACCATCAGGCGCGAGGCATCGCGTTTTTCCAGCGGCATCTGCGCAATGAGCTCCTGCGGGAGGTCATAATAAAAATCACTTGTCTTCAACGCTACGGGCTGATAACGAAGTATTAAAAGAGCTTAGTTATCAGGCGTAGCAATGGCAAGGAAAATCACCAAGATTAGTTCATTATGAACTTTTCTCGGTGATTTTTTATCCGTACATTCGATTTACGCTAATTCTCCTGCTACAATAATTGCAGAAAATCAAAGGAGGAACAGCGTATGAAGCAGAAATGTGCAAGAATGCCCGCAGGAAAAAGTGCGGCAAGAAGATCGTCAGCAAGTCCTACATCGAGGACCGTGTGGTCAACGAGTGTTTGAAAATGCTGACCGAGGAGAAAATCCGCTTTATTGCCAAGAAGGTGGCTGAGGAGTGCGCCAAAAGCCCAGATAACCTTATCGTCAAGGCACTGAAAAAGGCGATCCGAGAGGCAGATACGGCCATTGAGAATCTCTGGAAAGCCATTGAGCAGGGGCGGGCCGTGGAGATGCTGACGGAGCGGCTCAACAAGCGCATGGCGGAAAAGGCGGAGCTGGAGGCGCAGCTCGCTATTGAGGAAAATAAGAAGATCACGCTGACGGAGGCACAGATTTTGGCCTTTCTGGACTATGTCTGCGAGATGCCCGCCGACGATGTGAACAAGCGCCGAGCCATCATCAATATCTTTGTTCATTCCGTCTACCTGTATGACGATCACTTTACCCTCATCATCAACGCCAGCAAGAAGCCGTTGAGCATTGACAATATCCCGCTGGATGATATAGAAACGGCATTTGAAGGCGAAACCGGAGCTTTGGAGGGGTGTTCATTCTTGAGCACCCCTGCTCCACCATAAGTCCACCGTAATTTTGATAGAATTACGGTGGACTTTTTCTACGCCCGAAAACCGCTTGGAATCAGGCTTTTCGACCGTTTCAGCGCATAAGTGAACCCCGCTGCAGGCAATTCTGCGGCGGGGGTTTGTGCGTTTTATGGGGATTGCGGCTTTCTGTGCCGTTGTAATCGTTAAAAAGCCGAGTATTCGTTGAACTGCTGAGGGTAATCGTTAAACGGCAGAATAAGTAAAACCCCTCATTATTGGCCCTTTCTGATAAGGAACTTGATTTCGTGGGAGTTGATAAAGTAGTATTCTTCGTCACAGATATCGACGATTTGACTGGCGGTAGTTTTTGTATCTGATAAAACGGGATAGCATCCCGGCAACAATGGCGCACTTGAAGAACTCATGACAAGTGCCTCTAATGCTTCATTTTCAAAAGTATAGACACCTTTTTCTACTGTTGATACTGTACCAGTGAGATTTCCTTGGAGCGCAGAGATGGTATCCAAAACATTGTCAATCACTATTACTGTTTTCACTTTAATTGCATACGCAGGCATTGCTTGCCAAGTGTAACGTCTCAGACGCGGCTTCTTCTTTTCCATAAATGCCTGTGGCTGCACAAGCAGAAAGTCAAATCCCATCATTCTTCCGCAAGATCGGCAATCAACTTGACGTCGCTGACTGCCAGCGCAAGCTGAAGCTTGTTTTCCAGCCCGGTTTTTTGCAGCATATTTGACACATGGAATTTGACCGTCGACATCTCGCAGCCCATTTCTGCCGCAATTCGTGTGTAGGACAATCCCCGCAGCAGATGCCGCAGAACCTTCAGTTCCGTCTTTGTAAATTCCGTGCTTTTTGCCATGCCAATCTCAACTGTCGGAGGTGCGTCCGGAAAAACATGTTCACCTGCCAGCGTTTGCCGGACGACATCCATCAAACGCTTCTGCGTCGAGTCCTTGTACCACAGGCTGTCGGCCCCGGCCCTCTTAGCCTCGTCCAGAACCGCGCAGTCGATCAGCGAGGTCACAACAATGATTTTGCTCTTCGGCTGTACCGCTTTGATCTGGCGAACGGCGGTCAGACCATTCTCGCGGTTCTCCGTTTGCACATCCATCAAAATCAGATCGACAGGGCTTGTCCGGCACACCTCAACCGCCTGCTTTGCGCCGGGGATCGACGCCGTGATCCGGTATCCGTCCTCGACACGGAAATAGCTTTCCAGCAGACTGCGGATCATGGTCTGGTCTTCAACGATCATCACTCTCATATGCTGCTTCCTCCTGTTCCGGCAGACTGAGCATCAGCTTAAAGCGCGGGATGCTCCAAATCTCCATTTTGCCGCCTGCTTCTTCGATACGTTGACGCAGCATGGAGAGGCCTCCGCCCTCTGTGATTTTTCCCCTTGGCACCGCACCGTTGTTGGTCAGGGAGACCTCCATGCAGTCCGGCTTCTGCCAAAAGCGCACATACAATTCTGTGCCATCTGCGTGACGGACACAGTTTGCCGCACATTCGCAGATCGCCAGTGCGCTCAGTGCGCGCATATGCTGCGATTGTGGCTCATCTCCTGCCAGCAGAACTCTAACGCCCAATTCTTCCGCTCGTTTTTTCGCCGCCTCCAGCGATTCGGATCGCGCCGTTATCTGGTGGGAGCGATAAAGCACTGAAATTGACCGTTCCCACAGCGCCGCATTTGCACGAATTTCCTTCAGGTCCGTGTGCTGGAGCAGCACGCGGCGTGCCGCGAGGATGCTGTGTCCGATGTCATCGTGCACACGCAGCTTCATTGCCAGCGTCTCTTCCTCCCGGATGATCTCCGGCATCTGCACGAACAGCAGCCGAAGCCGCTCATTCACCTCCGCCAGCCTCGCGTTTTCCGTCTTCAGTTGGTCCTGCTTCCGGATCAGCTCCGTAACGTCTGCGGCGGTGATCTGCGTATAGCGGACGCCCGCTTTTGTTGTGATCTGCTCCTGTGCAAAGCGCAGCGCTGTTCCGTCCGGAAAACAGTAAATCCGAAGGCGCGGATCCAGACAGCACACGCTTGCCGGCGGCGCCTGCAGAGCGCTTTGCATCTCTGCCAGCGACTGTATGCCGCCTTTTTGCAGCCAGTTTACAATGGCAAGCATCCGGCGGTTGATGAGCCGCACCACGCCGTTTTTATCGAAGAAGCAGGCCGCGATGGGCAGACTGTCGAAGCTTTCTTTAATTCTGTCCATGCGCCTATCCCCCTCTCGATCTTTTCAGCTTCCGCGTTACATATTGCAGTCCGTCCTCATCCTGCTCCCATTCCAGATCTGGAAACCGCGTGCGCAGCCCGCAGAGCGGCTCCGCCCCTGAAACACAGAAAGCAACCTCTACCCACTCACCAACCTCGATGGAGATCAGCAGCGCACGCAGCGATTCCAGCTCCGCCTCCACGACCGCCTCAAACAGGTCGTAGACCTGCGTTGCCTGCTCGACGGTAAGCCAGCCTTCTCCCTTGATGATCGTCTTGCAGTCGGCGCCATAGATACTGATATTCTCGGAAGATTCATTGAGGCACAGCCGAAGCTCCTGCACGCTGATCGCACCGCGCTGCACGCCAACAAAAGTCAGGTTGCTTCTGCGCTTGATGTAGGTCCCGATAATGATGACCTGCCCGAGCAGGCGCCTGGCTCTGTTTGGATCCTCCGCCTTCTGTAATTCAGCCAGCAGATTCCGCAGCATCGCGATCTGCCGGGCGGTCTGCGCCTCCATCATGTCATACAGGCGGTTTTCTTCTGTCAGCTTCAGCCATCTTGCGCGCTGTGCATTCTCCGCGGCCAGAACGTCGCCGGTATCACGCAGCTCGTCCCTTGTCAGCTCCAGCTCCTTTTGGACCTGATTCAGCGCGGAGACGTCCTCCTTCCAGAATACCCAGCCGCGGCGCAGCTTGTGCCGCTTCAAAAGCGTATCGTCGCCCAGATGGACGGTATCCTGCCGGATCTGCTGCAGCTCACTTTGCGGCAAAGCCTCCTGCATGGAAACAGACGCATATTTGGGGCAAAATGCAGGATCCGTGATCTGGACAGGCAAACTCGTTGCCTCAAAAAGTTCGTCGTATCCGAGGTTAGACTGAATCAGCCCGCATTGAATGCAGCATTCAAAGATGCTCGCAAAGATCAGGCACTGCGACACCGTCATATCGCCCGCGAGAACCCAGACCCAATAGACCTTTTTAACATACATGCAAGCATAGACCAACGAAAGCGCAAGCGGAACCAGCGGCAGCCAGCGAATTCTCCTGCTGCGCGGGATGCGGCAGTTTTTCACCATCGAAAGCAACGCGAACCCCGCGCATAGAGCCACCCAACCCAGCACGAAGAAATAGCCGCCTTCATACCGATACTCCTGATCCGATAAAACGCCGGACGGGAAGGAAAACACCTGCTGGTGCAGATCATTGGTCAGAACGAGCAAAAGAAGCAGCAGCGTTGGAAAATACAGAAGCTTGGTCCATCGCGGCAGCTGAAAATCCTCTCCCTTGCCCAGTGACCGGGAAACAAAGACCGACAGCATGGGGATGAGCAGCATCGGGAGATAGTAGAAGTACCACAGCCAGCGCCCGGCATCCGTGTTATCAATGGAAAATTTGATTGAGCGCAGCAGGATCCACAGCACCATCAGCACTGAGATTGCCAACAGATAGCGCCGCACCTGCGTCTGCACGATGCGCATCCAGATGGAGTAGCACCACGCGCTGAACAAAAACACATAGATTCCGCTTCGCAGGTGGTTGACAGCCGGAGAATGAAAAATATGCCGGCTGGCATAGCGGAGCCACATGGCAAGCGCAATGAGCGCCAACACACCCAGCACATACAAAAATCTCTTTTTTGTCACTTTGCTCATGCCGCATACCTCCCCATTCTGCACATCCGTATTGATAGTATATCATGCGGATGGGAAAAGGCAACACAGTTTTGCACCCTTTGCTGAGAGAAACGAGTCAGACAATGGCCTTTGAACAAAAATAATTGCAAACCCTATCCAATCGGTGGGGGCAAAAAAGAGCGATAACGGATAAAATAAAAACGGAAACTGCAAAAGGAAAAAAAGGCGGTGAAAAGCACAGATGCGAAGAATTGTGTTGGATATGAAGAATGGACTCCTGGCGGAGGCGGTCACGCAGTCGCTTTCGGGATGCGACATGGATTTCCTTATCTACCGTTCTCCAAAGCCGGAGGAAACGCTTGCTCTGTGCCGTACCTGCCGTGCCAACGTGTTGGTGATGGAGGTCATCCGACAGGGCCTCTGGAAGCTGAGCGAGAGACTCAGGCTCTGCAGTGCTGTAAGGCGGCTCGGTTGGGCCTGCAAGGTCCTGCTTCTGGTAGATGAGAGCACAGACGAACTGCTTGCTTCTGAGGTGCGGCAGACGGTGAAGGATCAGCTGGCCGATGGTTTTGTCTATGCGTCGGTATCGCCAACCTACCTCGCAGGCGTAATCGACACGCTTTGAGGAAAGGATGGGTGAGAAATGAGAATGCTTTGTGCATAGCAAAGCGAGGAAGAGAGTACATAAAAAAGCGGGACGAAGGAAAGCAGCATTGGGCGCAGCCGGAGGCGTGTCGGCCGGCCTACAACGCATTTCCGTTGCAGGGCAATCGCCGAAAACGTCTCTGTAACACCACCTGATGGACTCAATTTATACAATACACAATGTAAAAGGAGGAATCAAGATGAAATCAATCACCCAACGCAGGATATTCAGCTTACTGCTTTCATTGGCAATGCTGGTCGGCCTCCTCCCCGCCTTGGGGAGCATCGCCTCTGCCGTGAGCAGCGGCACTACCGAAGGCGACCCAAGAATCGTAACCACCTATGCGGAGCTCAGCTCTGCCCTGAGCTCCGGCGTCACCTATGTCAAGCTCGGTGCCAACATTAACACCAAGGAGCTCAATGACGGCGCGGGATATACCAAGTCCATCCAACAGACCGGAACGGTGCAGCTGGATCTTGACGGCTATTCCGTGACCTTTTTCAGCAGAACCTCTCCGCTCCCGGCTGCCATCCGCGTCACGGGCGACCTGTCGGTCAAGGACAGCCGCGGCGGCGGCAAGCTCTACATCGACGCCAATCCCAATACGGCCAGCAGCAAGCAGGTGCTGATCCTCGCCGAGACTGGAAGCTTCACGCTCAACAGCGGGCGGATCGGCGTCGATAACGGTCTTGCCAAAAACAGCATTGTGGTCGTCGAGGGCAAGGGCGACGCGAAGGTCGTCTTTAACGGCGGCAAGGTCGACGCCATCTCCCCGAAGGTCGGCATCCCCTATGTCTATTCCGCCCTGCTGTCGTCCAACTGCAAGGCCGAATTCAACGGCGGCGAATTTGAGGGCTTGGTCGGCTTCACCTACGCCACCCGGACGGACGGGATAAGCAAGCCGAACGCCGTGATCAACGGCGGCAAGTTCAAGGGCGGTATCGTCGTTAAAAAGGGCAGCGAGGCCATCACGCTGGGGCGGTCTTTCCCCATCAGCATCCGCGGCGGCAGCTTCGGCCGCGGCCTCTTCACGGAGAATTTCGCGCTCAGCAGCAGCGAGCAGACCCCGGAAAACTTTGCCTTTGCCGCAATGTTCCCGGAGAGGACCGCTCTGCTTCGCCCCGACGAGCGGACCCGCCTGATCTACCGTCAGAAGGACGTCAAGACCGAATACATGGCCAACTCCGTCTCAAAGGAGTACCTCATCGCCCTGTCGACCAAGAATCTTGACGACTATAAGCGCGTCGCCTTCTCGTCCTACAGTGGCACGGCCTACACCGACGTCTGCACCAACGCCTTCGGTCTGGTCAAGGTGGAGGTCAACGGTGCGCCGGCCTATGTGCCGCACCAGATGGACGTGACGGGCGGCTACAGCGGCGCTCCGCTGTACGCGCTCAATCCGAAAAAGCAACTCCGGTTCTACTGGAACCCCCTGCCGCAGGCGATGAGGGACGCAGGCTACAGACAGAAGATCAAGTACACGCTCAACGGTACGGATTATCCCGTCACCGCTAGCAGCTACAATAACAATCTCTTGTTTCAGATTATCCCTGTGAATAGCTATAGCTACCAGACGGAAGTGCAGAAGCTGGCGATCACCGTTGAGCTTTATAAGGACGGCGAGCCGCTGAATCTGAGCGGCGCTTCCAATGCGTTCCTGATGCGCTACCGGATGATGTCGGAGACCGATGTCGCCATTCCCGAGGTCACGCTGACGGTGAAAGACGGCGACCTGACCGCCACCTCCGCCGCGACCGACAGCCCGATTACCGTCTCCGAGGGCGAAGACTGCACCGTTTCCAGTCAGGTGTACTGGGCGGACAACGGAGATGTGCGCAACAAGAGCGTGGTTCTGAAGGCGAAGCAAGGCTTCTATCTGACGAAGGACACGAAATTCAACGTCGTCGGCGCGAACAAGATCACGGCGACGTGGCTCTACAGCACAGACGGCGGTCAGACCTGCGTCGTCGGCGTGGAAGCACAGGAGTGCGAGCTGATCACCGAGGCAAAGGGCATCGTGCGCGGCCTGGTCTATTATAATCGCGTCAATGACATCTATGTGGAGTCGTATGAGCCGAGCAAATACACCATCACCGTCAAGAAGGTCAGCGAATACATCAGCTCCTCCGGCTCTACCATCTATGACAGCTTCCTGTGGCCGGATGAGCTGCTCGACGAGACCGGCGCCCCCTATTATCTCTACTGCACAGTCGAGGCAAAGCCCGGCTATGTGTTCCGCAGCGGCACCGGAACGCTGAAATATGCCAATGAGGAGTGGAAGCCCGGAAAATGGGCGGAGGCCATTTGGAACGACGACTGGATGGACATGGACAACATCAGCGCCGGCGCATGCTATAAGCTGCACGACGAGTCAGACACCAATCTGGGCGGCCTTTGGCTGAACCGGCTCGAGCTGACCAGCCTGAATCTGTCCGTGAAGGCACCTGTCGCGGGCGAAAGCCCCGCACCGGGCAGTGACTACTGCAAGATCGACGGCCTGCCGCCGTACATGAAGCTCGAGCGCGTCGATTGGCTGAAGTGCTATGACGACTGGAAGTACTATTCCGATAAGCCCTTTGCCTTCCAGGCAGGAAAAACGTCGGACGGCGAGAGCTGCGAATACCAGTGCTTTATCTATGTCTCCTATGACCTTAGCGGCGTCGGGGTCGCGAAGGGCGCCAAGTTCTACCTCAACGACACGCCGTGCAAGCTGGACTGGGAGAATAAGTTCTTCTGGACTGAAACCATGACCGCCGAGGGCAACCCCGTGCAGGAGGATCCCGTTATCACGGCCAAGGCAGGTGCCAACGGCACAATCACGCCCTCCGGCAATGTCACGGTCAAATCCGGCGCGGATCAGACCTTTGCCATCCAGCCGAACAGCGGCTATACCGTCTCCAAGGTGCTGGTAGACGGAACGGACGTCGGCGCGGTGACGTCGTACACCTTCAAGAACGTCACGGCCAACCATACCATCGAGGCGGTTTTTGCGAAGGTGGAAGCAAAGCCGACCAATCCCTTCGTCGACGTTGCCGAGGGAACATACTACTATGATCCGGTGCTTTGGGCGGTGGCAAACGGCATTACCTCCGGCGTGGACGCGACGCATTTTGAGCCCGAGGGCACCTGCACCCGTGCGCACGCCGTGACCTTTCTGTGGCGCGCATCGGGTCAGCCCGAACCGAAAACGACCAATATGCCGTTTCGGGACGTAAAGCCCGGCAGCTACTATGAAAAGGCCGTGCTCTGGGCCGTGGAAAACAAGATCACCAATGGTACCAGCACCACCACCTTCAGTCCGGACGAAAACTGCACCCGCGCGCAGATCGTCACCTTCCTTTGGCGCAGCGAGGGCGAGCCGTATGCCAGCGATAGCAATAACCCGTTCACGGACATCGCATCGGACTACTACATGGATGCCGTTTTCTGGGCAGTCAAGGAAGGCATTACAAACGGCACCACCCCCACGACCTTCAGTCCGAACGAAAGGTGCACGCGCGGACAGATCGTCACCTTTATCTACCGCGCAAAGGTTTCCTGAACGAGGGTGCGCGCGGCGGGACAACCGCCGCGCATCCCCCGGGAGGCCCGATACGGAGGAACGCCACTTTACAGCATAAGGAGGGATCATCTTGCAGGTCGTAATTCAAAAGATTCCGGAAAATCTGCCGGAATTTGAACTGCTTGCCGCCGAGGGGCGGCAGCCAGAGCGCATCTGCGCCCTGTTTCTGTGCGCGCTGGCGCTGTTTGACCGAAATAAGGAGGCCGGCGCTGCCGCAATGAACCTTCTGCGCGGCCCGAAGCCCATGACGCCGTATGACTGCCAGTTTCTGCGCGACCGACTGCGCGGCAAGTCCTATCTGCCGCTTGCGTATTTTGAAGGCGCGACGCCGGAAAACGGGTATCAGCCGCAGGTGCCGTACGCGCTGAACGTGCTCGCAGACCCCAGACCGCAGGATTTGGAGCCCGGCTATCTGCGTGTGTTCCTTAAAACGGCGGGCGCAGATTCGCCGCGGCCCATGAAGCTGCGCCAGAAGGCCTCGACCGGCGAATGGTTCCTTTGGGAATACTCCAGCATTCTCAGCGGCATCCGTATTCCTGCGGCGGAAGACCCATGGAGCTGACAGGCGAAGGAAACGGCGCGCTGCGCGGCAGCCTATGAACGCAGCGGCTGTTCCAAAAGGGAGATCAACGTGAAAAAATCACGGAAAATTGCACTACTTATCATGCTGGCGACCGCGTTTGTTATGCTGGCGGGCGTTCTGCTGTATCGGTATTTTATCGGGAGCCGGATACAGGACGGAGGCAGAATGGAAAACCCGGATGCGTACCGGGCGGGAAAAGAGCTGATCGAATTTCGCTGGCAGCAAACCCATACGAATTCTTCCCGTTGCTTTACGGTATATTTTTATCTGGAGAACGACCTTCCCGTGCTGACCGGACGGTTTCTGAGCCCGGATGGCGGCGAGACAAGAGAAAACGGGAGGGATGCGTCTTCGACCCCGATCCCATGGCAACTTACCTGGGTGCAATGGTTTGAGCTGCAGAATACGCTGGCAGAGGCTGCGCTGCCCGCGTACGAAAAGCCATCGCACGATGCTGCAGAGGAGGCCAACAGCGAAATCTGCATCGTCTGGCGCACCGAGGACGGAGAACGATCCGAAAAGTGCAGCGGCGAGAACGCCGCCGCGCTGGAGACCTTGGTGCTTCGCATTGCAGAGGAGGCCTACGGCACATCGCAGCTTGAGGCGGGGCTGCCGAGGCCTGCTCCAAAAGGCGGCTGAGCGCCCCTTGCGCGCAGCGCTGAACAACAGTACGTTTTTGCGCAGGGCACACTGCTGTGCGCCCTGCGGAATCACGAAAAAATGAACCAAAAAAATGTAAGGAGGATCTATTATGAAAGGACATGTGTTTTTAAAGGTTACGGGTATTTTGATGATTATTGCAGCTGCATTTTCCATCATTGTGGGCGTATTGCTCGCCGGAATCAGCACACTTGCTGCGGGGCTGGGTGCGGCCTCCGGACTGAAGTTTTCCTTCTGGGCGGCGCTGTTTTTGACGTTGGTCGGCGGCATCTGCCAGCTGATTGCCGGAATCAAGGGCATCAAGCACAGTAAGCGCAGCGAAAAAGCCGGCAAACTCATCGCTTGGGGCGTCATCGTGGCTGTGTTCAGCATTTTGAGCATCGTGATGGATTTAAGCAATGGCGGCGACTTTAGCATCGTCAGCGTCGTGACGGGCGTGGCCGTTCCGGCTCTGTACATCTTGGGTGCAGCGCTCAATGCCAAGGCAGACGCGCCCTACAGCGCATAATTTAGCAAGCAGACACAAAGGAGATCGAGATATATATGGGACTGTTTGATAAAAAGTATTGCGACATTTGCGGAGAAAAGATCGGCTTACTTGGAAACCGCAAGCTGGAAAACGGAAATCTCTGCAAAAACTGCGCCAGAAAGCTCTCCCCGTGGTTCTCCGACCGGCGCGGCAGCACCGTAGAGGAAATCCGTGCGCAGCTTGCCTACCGGGCGGAGAATCAGGAAAAGGTCGCGGCTTTCCATACGACCAGAACGCTCGGCGCGGACACAAAGGTGCTTCTTGACGAGGATGCCGGAAAATTCATGGTGACCCGGGCCAGAAATCTTGCGGAGGCCAACCCGGACGTTCTGGACTTTGCCGACGTGACCGGCTGCAACCTCGACATTGACGAGAGCAGCACGGAGCTTAAGCGCAAGGACAAAGACGGCAAGGAGATCAGCTACAATCCGCCGCGCTATGAATACTCCTATGATTTTTATATCACCATTTTTGTCAACAATCCCTATTTCGACGAAATGCGCTTCCAGATCAACTCCAGTTCCGTGGACATTACGCCGCCGCCTGCAACGCGTCCGGGCATGACGTCCCGGTATAATCCGGAAACCAATGTTGAGTACCGCAATTGTAAAAAGCTCGGCGAGGAAATCCGGCAGGTTCTGACGCAGGTCCGCAGTGATGTGCGCGAAAAGATCGAGCAGGCTGCCGCTCCCAAAGCGGCAGTCACCTGCCCCTGCTGCGGCGCGACGACCACGCCGGATGCAAGCGGTTGCTGTGAATACTGCGGCGGCGCAGTGAACGGCTGACCCATCCATCAAACGAACATAAAGAAAGAGGAACTAAAAAATGAGAAAGTATGTGGCATTATTCCTGATTGCGGTTATGCTTCTGACGCTTGCCGCCTGTGGCAGCAAGGATGCGCTGGCCGGAACATGGTCTGCTGATCTCGGAGATGACGGCGTGATCACATGGACGTTCAACGGAAAAGGCAAATGCACCATGGAGAATGCGTACATGAAGCAGGATGGCACCTATACCATTGACGGTGACCAGCTTACGGTAACACTGGAGGCTTGGAGCGAACCGTCTACTTACACGTTCTCCGTGGACGGCAGCAGCCTTACCATGAATGAGAACTCCGGTTACGGCATCAGCGGCACCTTTGCCAAAAAATAAGCTGCACAGGAGCCGACGCGAATAGAAACAACGAAAAATGTCTCGGATATGCACTCACATTTTTCGCCGGAACCGCATGCTATTTCTGCTGATCGGCCGATTTGCACATCCCTGAAGGATGCTGGGAGGGAATTATGAAACAGACGAAGACCAAAACTCTATGCCTGCTTCTTGCGGCACTGATGCTGCTCAGCAGCCTCACCGCCTGCGGAAAGGATAAGGAGAAAGACTCCAATTTGATTCAGCTCGGCGACTATGAGCTGCTCTACAAGGGCGCGTGCATCATGGAAGATTCGGACGGAAATGACGCAATCGTTCTGTCGCTGGACTTTACAAACAACAGCAAGGAGAATGCTTCGTATCTTTGGAGCGTCGATGAAACGCTCATGCAGAACGGCACAGAGCTGGAAATCGCTACAGTCTATACCGATTACAATACCTTTACCACAGTGATCGAAAACCAGTTTGAGGAAGTTGCGCCGGGTGCAACGCTGGAGGTGCAGACCGCCTTCGTGCTGAACAACGCGTCCGGCGAAATCGAGGCGACCTTTGAGGAACTGCTCGGCAGCAAAAGCGGCACCATTACCATTGACCCATCCACGCTCACGCGGGAAACAGGCGTCAATGCCGGCACGGAGCCCACACTGCCTTCCACAACGGCTGACGACGCTCTGCTTGAGTGGTGGAACGGTGAATGGTACGGCTGGTGGAAGATGACCGACTGCTCCGGCTCATATGAGAGCATGGAAGGTCAGTGGTGGGATATCTGCGGCGTGATCGAGATCGACGAAGACCGCACGGGCACCGTGACGCTCTGGGATGAGGACTACACCAAGGACGAAGCCATGGTATCGGCAGCGGTCAGCCTGAGCGACACCGGTACTGGCGAGCATGGCACGCTGACATCCGAGGGCGGCTGGTTTACCGATGTGGCCCTCGCGCACGCCGACTGGATCGTCGACCCGGGCTTGCAGGAGCTTGCGGATATCATCTGCATCGACGGCCGGTACGAAAACGGCGACGATACGTACCGCTATGAGATCTATCTGCGCCCGTGGGGACTCTATTGGGATGATGTGGAGGAGGAAAACCGCCCATATCTCTATGCCGACTGGTATCTGCCGCTGATCGACGCGGGCAAGTCCATGCCTGACAGCATCGGAGCGGATGCTCCGGCCGGAAGCGGCAATATGGGCACTACGACGTCAAACCCTGGCGGAGATACTTCTGACGGAGACGGCATTGTAACCGAAGAACAGGTACAGAAGGGCTATGTCTGGATGAACGAGGTCAATAAGAATATTTTCGACGCAACCTACGATGATATTGCTGCCTACTTCGGTGTAAAAGGCCGGTTTGTCAAGGAAGAATACAGCGACCACATGAAGGCAAACTACCGCTACTACAAATGGATCTCTGAGGACGACGAATCCCATTTCATCTACGTCAATTTCAAAGAAAATGTGTCAGGCGTTTATACGGTAAGCGGATTCAATACCAGCGGCTTCTCCGGCAAGGAGGCCATTGCGAGGTATCTTGACACGGTAAAGGCGGAAGCCGCAGAGGCAAACTAGGCAGCGTCTGCGAACGCCGAGATGCAGGACTTCTCCGTGGAAGTCCCCCAGTTTGCAAAAGACGATGTTAAGGTCAAAAACATGACGAAGATCCCGGTCTCTGGCTGGTCGTATGATGAGGGCAAGCGCTGCTTGGTGGAAAATGACGATCCCACAGCGTTCGGTGCGGGCTCCATTCAGTTTGAGGTAAGAGGGAACGTTGAAAAATTTGATTTCTACAAGGACGACTTCGAGAACTATCAGGATATCGAAGACCGTGTGATCGGCGGTATCACGTTCCACGGCCGCACCTACAGAAACATCGGCTATGATTGGATTCAGTATATCGCACAGCTTGACGACGGCCGCGCCCTTTCCATCGGGCTTCTGAATATGGACTGCGTTCCGGGAACGATGCCCGACATCATTCTCAACAACATGACGTTCCAGTAATGGCGGCATCTTTCTGAGAATTTATATGAAAACCGGCTCCCGCCCCAATTTGGAGCGGGAGAATCCGGCTATTTGCGAAAAAAGCGGAGGTGATGCTGTGAAGCTCAAAACATTCCTCATCACGGCAAGCCTGTGGATGGGGCTGCTCGGCCTGACCGCCTGCGGCGGTGCTGACGTGCGCACCTATCAGTACCCGGAGACCGCGGTCCTTTTTGACGGCCTTCATATCAAAAAAACCGTTTACAGCCCGGGCGTCATGGAGCTCTATTACCGCGGCGGGCAGTTCAAGGACAATCCCATTCGCTGCTACGACGCAAATTTTGAAGATCTGGGCGATCAGTTTGAGCATACGTTCCGAAACGGCGTTCTGACAGTTCAGGCGGATTTTGCAGAACAAATCAGCGGACTCACGATTGAGGATAAAGACCACGATACGGTCTATCATCTGCGCTATCTGGACTCACCGCAGTTTGCGTGGCTGGCGGATACTTTCTGGCTGGACTACGGTATAATGACGCTGGGCGACGAGGCGCGGTATTACAGCGACGCGGAGCGGCAGGCGCAGGCAGAGCGGGAGCGCGCCGAGCATGCGCAGACACGCAATGTTTTTGCGCTGCTCGAGGGCACGTGGATCTCCGAGGATGGTCTGCAAAAATATGTGTTTTCCACAAACGCAGATGGGAGCGAGCTGCGCGCGGCGGAGCTGTGGCGCAGCGGGACGGAGCAAATATGGAACGGCTGGGAGCTGCGCGTCGAGTCCGCGTTTCAGACGCCGTATTCCGGCGGCGAATACGGTGAGGATGTGGCAGAGCACCTGCAGGAAATCGTGCTGAGAAACAGCGACCATGCAGCGGCGGATCTGCACCTCCTGTACGATACGCAAAACGCGGTCATATTGGGCGGCGGGATGACTTACCGCAGAGAGCAGGGCTGAGGTGCCGTCTGGCCCCGACCCAGGAAACGAGGAAGGAACATGGCAACACAAATCACAAATTATCAATGTCCCGCCTGTACGGCACCGCTCCATTTTGTAGGAGAATCCGGCAGGCTGGAGTGCGATTACTGCGGCTCAAGCTTCAATATCGCAGAAATTGAAGCGCTCTACGCGAAAAAAGAAGCGAAAGCAGCAGAAGCGGCGCGAAAGCAGGAAGAAACGGAAGCGGCTCAAAAATCTGCCGAAGCGGAAGAGCAACAGACTGCCGCAGACGGCTCTAACTGGGATACCTCCGGCCTGAACGAGAACTGGGGTGCGGACGCAGACAGTATGAAAACCTACTGCTGCCCATCGTGCGGGGCAGAGCTGATTTGTGACGCAACGACCGCAGCCACGTCCTGCCCATACTGCGGAAATCCGTCTGTGATTCCGGGGCAGTTCAGCGGCATCTTAAAGCCCGATTTTGTGCTGCCCTTCAAGTTGAGCAAGGAGGATGCCATTCAGGCGCTGAAGAAGCACTATCTCAAAAAGCCTCTGCTGCCGTCGACCTTCTCCAAAGCCAACCATTTGCAGGAGATCAAGGGAGTGTATGTACCCTTCTGGATGTACGACGGCGAGGCCAGCGGAAGCGTGGAGTTCCATGCCACCACGGTACATAAGTACACCTCGGGAGATTATGAGGTCACGGAGATAAGTCACTACGATGTACGCCGCGCCGGTTCTATCAGCTTTGAAAAAATCCCGGTGGATGCGTCGAGCAAAATGCCGGATGATTACATGGACTCCATCGAACCGTTCAACTATGCGGACTTAAAGCCGTTTTCCACAGCGTATCTGCCCGGATTTCTGGCGGATAAATATGATGTCAGCGTTGAAGACAGCCGGGAGCGGGCGGACAAGCGCTGCGCAGGCTCGCTGGTGTCTGCGCTGGAACGCACGGTTTCTGGCTACACCTCCTGCAATGAAACGAGCCGGGATATCCACTTGAAGCGCGGCAAGGTGCATTACGCGCTGCTGCCCGTCTGGATCCTGAATACAAGGTGGGAGGGAAAAGATTTCCTCTTTGCCATGAACGGTCAGACAGGCAAGCTGGTAGGCAAGCTTCCCGTCAGCACGAAACGGGTCGTCGGCCTGTTTGCGGCGATCGCGGCACTTCTTATCGCAATCAGCGTGACTGCGCTGCTGCTTTTGGTACGCTAGGGGGGCTGAGATATGAAAAAAAGAATATGCCGCCTCCTGTTGGCGTTTCTGTTGGTGCTTGTATTCTGCGTGAGCATGGCTGCGGCTGAGCAGACAGGTGCACAGCTTTCTTGTGTGACGGACACTGCCGGACTTCTCAGCGAAAACGAAAAAATGCTGCTGGAAAGGATGGCGGAAAGCGTCTCCCAAAAGTATGGGGTCGGTGTATACATCGTAACCGTGGAGGACTATCGGGATTTCCATTCTGAAGGCGTCTATAAGGCGACCTACACCATCTACCATCAATACACCATGGGTGTAGGGCCGAACCGCGATGGGATCATGCTCCTGCTCAGCATGGCTGACCGCGACTGGGCAATGTTCTGCTTTGGCTCACACTGCGAATATGCCTTTAACAGCTATGGTCAGGAGAAGCTGGAAAAGGTCTTCCTCGACAATTTCGGCGAGGAAGACTGGTACGGCGGCTTTGAGGATTACGTCAAGGAATGCAGAGTCTATCTGGAAAAGGCGGCAAACGGGAAGCCCGTCCGGGCCAGCTTGTTTTTTCCGATGCTTGTTGTAATCGGTCTTTCTCTGCTGGCGGCAATCGCGATCGTTGCTGTGATATGGCAGAAAATGGACAATGTATCAGAAAAAGCAACCGCAAACGCCTACGTCGCCGCGGGGCTCCGGCTTACGGAGCAAACAGATCGTTTTACCCATAAGACGACCTCCAGCAGGAAGATCGAGCGCAGCTCCTCCAGCGGAGGAAGCAGTCGCAGCGAATCCGGCGGCGGCGGTTCGGGCCGAAGCGGAAAATTCTGATCTGAAAGGAGCGGCTATGAAAACAACACACAAGCAAGTACTTGCGCTGTTGCTGGCGGTGGCTCTGCTGCTGTTGCTTTGCGCCTGCGCGCAAATTCAGCAGCTCAAGGGCACCGACAGTGCTACATTGCCTGAAACGCTTGCCGGGCAAGCCTCGGAAATGCAATCGGAGGATCCCACGCAGCACAGCGAGATTACGGAATCACAGCAGGCGCAGCATAGCGAGGCCACCGAACCGCAGCAGGCGCAGTACGTTGGCTCAGAGGAAGGCAAAAGCTCGCTGCTATGGCTACGGGATAAGATTGATTTTTCGCAGACGATGTTTGGGATGGCATATCTCGGCTATGTCGGCGGGCTTTTTGAGGAGGGGTTTGAGGCAGGTTTTCCCGCGTGGCTTTGGGGAACCAATGCGGCACTGCTGCTGGAATACCCCTTCATCGCGGAGATCGATGCGGAGCACATCATCGGCGGTGCGGGGCATCTGTACTGCATCGTGCCGGTCGACGAAAACGCAACAGTTGTGATCAACCGTGTGCAGTGGAATGAAAAAACGAAGGCCGATGAGGTCACAGATGTACTCTACCGGTCAGAGAGCGGCGAACCGGTGCTGCTCTTTGCAAATCTTGACGGCATTGCATATGAGGCCGACACCCAGGTCTTCATCACCGGCAACAACGGTAACACCTGCGAATGGTACCCATCGCTCGATGCGATGAGCCATCTTGCGCCGTGTATATCGGAAGCTGGCGACTATCTTTCGTTTGACTTTACGGAATATGCCTGGTATAACGCCCCGCCCGAATTTGCCGACTGGCTTTCTGATGGCTGGACAGGCATGACCGCGCTCGGCCTTGCCGGTTCACAGCGCTCAGGCATGGGCTGGATCACAGAAACCATGGTAGGGGAAACCAGCCGCTATGCCTGTTTCTCGCTGCGCTTTTATCCCGGGGATGAGACGGGCGGCTCGGTCGATCTGGATTGGGCATACAAAGACAGCAAGGACTTTGAGGAGATGTGGAGCGGTTCCTGGACGATTCGGACCATTCCGGATGGGCCTAGTTATGTGACGCTAAACTTGTCGCGTGTTGGCGGTAAAAACTACGGTGTCACGGACGGCCCGATGTATCTGTGTGAGACGTATCCCCTTCTGATCAGCCCGAGCGGCACGGAGCTGCTGATCGGCGCGGGCGAGAGCGGCATTTGCCTGCCGTTCATGTCACAAAGTACACTGGCATGTGTGCTGACGCAGTCCGCGGGATAGAAAGTGTGCAGGGAGCAAACTGCTTTAAGGTTGAGCATAGAGACAAAATCCTTTACCGTGAGTATGGATCTTCCGGAATTTCAGGCCTGCGTCACGGCGTACCGCAACTGGTTTCAGGAGATCCTGAACTCCATGGACGTCCCCTGGTCCAACGGCTTCATTGAGGGCTGCAACAACAAAACGAAGGCCCTCAAGCGCGTCTGCTTCGGGATGCGGAACTTCCGGAACTTCAGAAATCGGATCCTTTTCTGCAGCGGTGTACCGAAAAAACCGCGCCGGGGCTAAGCACCCCGACACGGTCTTGGATGATTGTGTTCTTTGCCTCTACCCCAACTATTGACATAGAGCCCGATAAATGCCGATCATGCCGGCAAGGAAAGGCAGCCCGCCTAAGCCATTCAGCAGCGCAGAGTACATTCCGTTCTGCTAAATCCAGTTGGAATTCAGCTTGTCAAAAAGTGCCTGAGGGCTTCCCATAAACTGCGCGCCGCCCCGGTGGGTCTCCCGGGGCGGCGCTTTTCTATCGATCTGAAAGGTGAATGAGGGGGCAAAAATCAGTTGAACTTGCTGTGGACGATCTCCATGAACTCCTTGACGAGCTTCGCGTCAACGCGGTCGCCGGTCTTGAAGCCGCGGCCGACGATAACGGCATCGCAGTACTCCATGTAGTCCAGAACGTTGTTCGGCTTCACGCCTGCGCCGACGATGATGGGGAAATCGCCCATCTCTTCGCGCATGGACTTGACGTCCGCAGGGGTGATCTTCTTGTTCAGGTCGTTCTCGGTGACGATGACAGCATCAGCATCGTGGCCCTTGGCATTGCCAGCCAGCTCGTTGATGGCGACATTCGGAACGCCATAGGTCTCGGCGGTGTGGACGTCAGCAAAGATCATGGTATCGGACGGATAGTCCTGACGGATCTTGGCAAGCGGCGTGGAGCAGGCTTCGATGTATCCGAAGGAACCGGCACGGTTGTCGACATAGGCTTCAAAGCGGATGAAGTCGGCGTCGACGGCGTAGGCCATTGCCCACTCCTGCACGAAGGCGTTCATCTCGATGTTGACGCCGAACGGGATCTTGCAGAACTCGCGGATGCGGGTGGCGATGCTGACCATCAGGGAATAGGCCTCGAGGGGGATCTCGGTGCTGTACTGGGGCCAATCGCTGAAGTTCTCGAGCATGATGGCGTCAACGCCGCAGTCGATGAGGGTGTGGGCATCCTCGATGGCGTTCTTCACGATCTCTTCCTTGTTGTTCTGGTAGGCAGCGTTGCCGGGAAGCGGCAGCAGGTGGACCATGCCGATAACTTTCTTCTTGCCATTAAAAAACAGCTTGCTCTTTTCGCTCATTGTAATTTCTCCTTCGATGATTTTGGGCAGCACCGCACAATTCAGCGAGCGCATTCGGCGAGAGATTTTTTGTCGAGGCAAGGCTTGAAAAGTGCAGGAATACTTTGTGTATTTCAATCTTATCGAACCGAAGGATCGGCGAAAAATATCCGGCGAAGGCCGAAGATGTAATTGTGCGGTGTTGCCATTTAGCAGCAGACCTCGAGGATGTTGTCCTCAAACGTGATGGCGCGGACCTCATTGCCGCCGTTCGTTGCCGGCTCATAGAGGATGGTGTAGTTGGCAGCCTTGAACTTTGCGATGATCTCGTCGAGCTTCTCGCGGGAGTCGACCTTGATGCAGATATGCACAAAGCCGGTACGGTTCGGGTCCTTCTTCTCGTCGACGACGGTCGGCTTGGACATCAGCTCCAGCTTCGGGTTCTCGTCGAACTTCATGATGTAAGACTTGTAGCCGTCATCCTCTTCGTAGGTGGCATGGACCTGCGCACCGAAGAAGTCCTCAAAGAACTTTCTGGCGCCTTCCAGATCCTTGACAAACAGACCGACATTGCTGATTCTCATAAGAAATCCTCCTTATTATCAGCGGCAGAACGCCGCAGAATTGATGAATTTGGGGGCCGCCGACGCTGTCGGCAGTTTCCTGCCGACAGCAGTGTGGGCACGGCGGCCAGAGTTTTTGCCTGATTTAGGCAATGACGCCGAGCAGGCCGAGCACGAAGCCGAGCAGCATCGTGCCGAAGGTGATGTAGGAGCTCTTGACGCCCTTCTTGGACAGGCCATAAACGCCCATCGTGAGAAGCAGAGGCATCATGTTGGGAAGGATCGCGTCAAACACGCCGGTCTGGAGGTTGAAGACCTCGACGCCCTCGCGCATCATGACGACATTCCAGTTGAAGGAAACATAGCTGCAGATCAGCGCGCCGCAGACCGCGCAGCCGAGGATATTCGCAACCTTGACGACCTTGTCAAAAATGCCGCTCTCCATGAGCTTCAGAACAGCTTCGCCGCCGCTCTTATAGCCGACGTTCAGCATCCAGTAGCCGACACCATAGAAGATGGCCATGAACAGAACGGTGTAGGCGATCGGAGCCCAGACAGCGCCCTGCGTTGCGAGGTTGATGAAAATAACGGACAGAACGGGAAGCAGAACGACCTGAGACAGAGTGTCGCCGATACCGGCGCACGGGCCCATCAGGCCGGACTTGAGGGCGACGAACGCCTCGTCGGGGATGTCGGCGCCGGAGCGCTTCTGCTCCTCCATGGAGGCGCAGATGCCGAGGATCATGCCGCCGAAGTCATGGTCGGTGTTGAAGAACATGGACTGACGCTTCATAGCAGCGATCATAGCCTCATCATCGCCCTTGTAGATCTTGCGCAGCAGCGGGATCATAGCGGTGCAGAAGCCGAGGCCCTGCATTCTCTCGTAGTTGTAGCAGGACTCGCAGAACCAGTGCCACAGGAACCAGGAATGACGCAGGTCCTTCTTGGTGAAGTACTGATAGGAAAGATCGTTGTTCTGCTGGATGCTCTTGAAGCCGGCAAAATCGCTCTCCGTGAAGCCGACCATCAGGACAGCCACGATGAGGAAGATGAATGCCACGGCGATGGTGTTCAGGCCGAGGAAGCTCGTGGCAAGGAAGCCGAGGAACAGGAACCAGCGGGCATTGCCCTTAAAGATGGACAGCAGCATCATGCCGACGCCGACTGCCGGAAGCATGCCGCCCATGACGCTCAGTGCATCGAGGACGCGGCCGCTCAGTGCGTTCGTCACGCTGTCGAGGGCATTGGAGCCGAAGTACAGGATGACAAAGACGATGATGAAACGGATAATGGACTTGACAATGTACGGAATCCAGGTGTTTGCCCAGATAACGAGCTTGGACTTGCCCTGCTCGATCCACTTGTCAGCCAGAGGAATGAGCATGCACTGACCGGTCATGGTCAGAACTTCGATCACAGCGCCGACAAGGCCCATAGGAACGGCCAGTGCCAGAGCGGTGTTCGTATCGAGGCCGCCGATCAGAGCGAATGTAGTACCCATGATACCGGCCATGCCGGAGTCAGCAGGCAGAGAGCCGCCGGCGGAGACGAGGCCGAGGTAGATGACGTTGATGGTCGCGCCAATGATCGTGCCCTGAACCGGGTTGCCGAGGATCAGGCCGACGACAAGGCCGCCAACGAGCGGACGGTTGATCGTTGCCCACTGGCCCATGGAACCAAACGGCCAGCTGATGTTCGAGAAGCAATAGAACAACGAGATCAGGCAAATTTGCAGGATGCTGATATTCACAAGTTCTCTCTCCTTATTTCTATTTTGGGCTTCACCGCAAAAGCGGTGCCGCCTTTGGGTTCTGAGCTCCGGGAGCGGAGCTCAGGCGTGGGATCTGCCGTTTACTTCAACAACTTCTTGACGTCTTCCTTCGCATCGGACGGGACCATCTGGCAGTAGACGTATACGCCGGCGTCCACAAGATCACGGAATGCCTGAATCTCGTCCGCGCTGGCGGAAATGCTCTTGTTGAAGTGCTTTCTGCCGGGCGCGCCGCCCATATTGCCGAGGATGATCTCCTTGATCTCGATGCCGCTTCGGACCATGGCCAGCAGAGGCTGCGGAGTCTTCGAAAGAACAAGGACCTTTTCTCCGTCGGGAGAATCTTCCTTCAGATAGGCGGCGGCATCTGCCTCATTCATGACCTGCAGCTCCACATCCTTGGGTGCAGCCGCAAACAGGATCCGCTTCAGGAACGCGTTTGAGGCGGAACCGGCATCGATGATGAGAATGACATTCGCGTTGCAGAGCTTCAGCCACGAGGTCATGACCTGACCGTGGATCAGGCGCTCGTCAACACGAGTCAAAACGACATTGCGCATGCTTTATACCTCCTTCCTTACATGATGAATGCTGGGATATGCTTCAGAGCAGCGGAGCTGCCCATAAAGACGCAAAGGGATCAGCGGCAGGCCTTGACGCTCTGCATGAGCTTGGCTGCCAGAGCCTCGTCGATGGGCTCCTCCGCCTTGCCGTGCGGCTTCATGGCCGAGCCGACGATGGCGGCCTCGACGAGAGACAGCTGGTCGGCTGCATTCTGCGCGTTGACGCCGCTGCCCGCGATGAGCGGGAGCTTCGTGACTTCGCGCACGCGGCGGATGGTCTCGAGCGGAGAGGCGGAGCCGGTGTGCGCGCCCGTGATGATGAGGGCATCCGCGCCGCACTCCGTTGCCATCAGGGCGCTCTCCTCAATGGAGATGGCGCTGCTGAGCATGAACGTGTGCTTCGTCTGGATATCGCACAGGAGAGCGATGTTCTCTGCGCCGAGCAGCTTGCGGTAGCGCTGCAGCTCTCTGGCGCAGGGCTTGACGATGCCGTCGGACGTCACGACCGTGTCGACGAACACCGGCACGCGGATAAACGTCGCGCCGACAGCCACAGCGATGGCCAGACTCGCCATCGGATCACAGAACGCCGCATCAATGCCGACCGGGATGGTCGCCTCGCGCGCCACGACCGTGGCCACGGCGGTCAGGGCAGCCATCTGCTCCGGCTCGAGCTTCGTTCCGGCGGGATGGTCGCAGAAATTCTCGACAATCACGGCGTCAACGCCTGCATTCTGCATGGCATGCAGATCGGCAAGGGCGCGGTCGATGACCTTCGTCATATCCCCGCAGTAATCCATCGTGCCGGGCAATGCCAGCGTGTGGATCATGCCGATGATGCTTTTCTTTTCCAATAAATCCAGTTTTGCCATTGGAAAAACCTCGTTTCTTAACTCTTATCGGATGTAACGGTCGCCGATCAGGGAATCCAGGATCCGGCAGGCCGACGCACAATAGCGTGCGCAGTTATCATAGGCATCATCCGGAGCGATGGCATCGGGATCAGCCTTGTCGTAGCCGCCGAGCAGCTGGCGGCAGAGCAACGAGCCGTTCTCCTCCAGAAAACGCTTTTGGAATTCGTGGACCTTCTCGATCAGCAGCTTATCCGCTTCCTCCGCATTCGGCCGATCAAAGCCGAACACGATGCTGAGTGCCATGGCAGCGCCGGTCACTGCACCGCACGAGTCGCCGTGGAAGCAGCCGCCGCCGAGGCCTGCGCTCAGGCGGAGCGCCTCATCGCGGTCCATGCCGAGGCGGAATGCCGCATACGGGAACACACACTGCGAGCAGTGGAAGCCGTCCTCCATCAGCGCGTCTGCACGCGCCTCTGTCATCGTTTTTTCCATAGCTCCTCCCGCTCAGTCAAAGTTGTATGCGGTCACGATGGGCTTGCGGCCCTCGGACTTATCATGGAAATACTCATAGAGGCTGATACCGAGGAACGAGCCGCTGATGTTCGTCAGGTTGTGGTAGCCATGGCCGCGCAGGCAACAGAGCGCGTAATAGCTCCGCTGGCTCGAGCGGCAGTGCAGGTACACGGGAACATCCTTCGGAATTTCCTCCATCCGCGCGCGCAGCTGCGTCAGCGGGATGTTATGAGAGCCGACGAGATGGCCCTCGGCGTACTCGCCCTCCTCGCGGACATCGACGATATACGCGCCGGACTCCACAAGGGAGCGCACCTCGGACACATGGACCTGACGGAGCTGGCCCTCGAGCACATTGATGGCAACGAGCGCCGCCTGATTGACGGGGTCCTTTGCCGTGCTGTAGACCGGGGAATAGCAGAGCGTCATGTCCTTGAGGTCATAGATGGTCGCATGCATGCGGATCATCGCCGCGATGACGTTCATGCGGCCGACGACGTCGCCCTCGCCGATCGCCTGCGCGCCGAGGATCAGTCCCGTCGGGCGCTCAAAGATGAGCTTCAGGGACATATAGTGCCAATCCGGCATAATGCCGACCTTATCGCCCGGGAAGATCAGCACGCTGTCCGCGTGGAGGCCGGAGCGGGCGGCAAGCGCCTCGCTGATGCCGACGGCTGCGGCGTTCTGACCGAACACGCGCAGGCACAGCGCGCCCGCAAAGCCGTGGTTCGGACTCGTGATGCCGCAGATGTGGTCCGCAGCGGCGCGAGCCTCGAACTGCGCAGGGCCGGCCAGCGCAAGCTTGCGCCAGACATGGGTCTGCGGGTCATAGACCTCGATCGCATCGCCGACCGCGTAGATATCCGGGTCGTTCGTCTGATAATTTTCGTTCACATGGATCGCACCGGTCTTACCGATCTCGAGCCCGGCCGCAGCCGCGAGCTTCGTCTCGGGGAAGACGCCGATGGCCAGAACGACCGCGTCGGCAGAATAGGTCTCCTGCGCGCCGTTCCGCTCGACCGTCACGCCCTGCTCCGTGATCGCCTGCACGTTCGTGTGCAGCAGGAGCTTAACGCCGTGGTCATCCAGCTCCTTGTGCAGAATCTGGACCATATCCTCGTCAAACGGCTGCAGGATCTGACCGGACAGCTCCGCCAGCGTGACGTCCTTCCCGGCCAGCTGCAGATTTTCCGCAGCCTCGATACCAATAAAGCCGCCGCCGACCACGAAGACACGCTTCGTCTCGGGCTTATCCAGAAATGTCTTGAGCGCGACGATGTCGCGGACATTGCGGATGGTGAACACATTCTCACGGTCCGCGCCCTTCAGGGCAGGCGGAACGATAGGGTTTGCGCCCGGCGACAGGACGAGCTTGTCATAGGGCTGCTCATACGTCTCGCCGGTCTCCGTGCTGCGCACGGTGACGGTCTTCTTCTCGCGGTCGATGGACACGACCTCGGAATGCACACGCACATCGATGTCATGCTTCTTCCGGAAGGCCGCCGGGGTCATCATGATGAGGTCCTCGCTGTCCTCCACCGTGCCGCTCAGATAATACGGAAGGCCGCAGTTGGAAAACGACACGTCGCTGCCCTTTTCAAACACCACGACGTCCGCATTTTCGTTCAGGCGCTTGACGCGCGCCGCAGCCGATGCGCCGCCGGCCACACCGCCGACGACAACGACCCGGAGCTTTTCATTCTGTGCTGCCATTGGATTTCCCTCCGATCAGCCCAGCGTCATGCCGCCGTCGACAAGGAAGTTCGAGCCGTTGGCATAGGAAGCTTCCTCGGAGCAGATGAAGGCCGCGACATTTGCGATCTCCTCCGGCGTGCCCGGACGGCCCATCGGCCCAAGCGTAACATTCTCGTCGGCGTTGTCGAAGCCGACGTTCTTATAGCTGTCCAGAATGGTCGCCATCATGTTCGTCTTGACCCAGCCCGGCGAGATCGCATTGATGCGCACACCGTTGCCGCCGTTCTCGCTGGCGGCGTTCTTCGTCAGATGGATGATGGCCGCCTTGCTCGCGCCGTAGGCGCTTTCAAACGGATAGCCGACGACACCGGACACGGAACCGAAGTTCAGGATCGCGCCGTGCTTCTGCGCCTGCATGACGGGCAGAACGGTATGCATCATCAGGAAGGTACCGAACAGATTAACGCTGAGCACTTTTTTTGCATCGGCGAAGGAGTAATCCTCCACACGGGCGCTCGGGCCGGGAATCCCGGCGGCATTGACCAGAACGTCGATCCGGCCGAAGTGCTTTACGATCGCGTCGACCGTCGCCTTGACGGATTCTTCATTGGAAACATCGACCGCCGCGCAGAAGGCGCGGTCACTGCCGAGGCCGAGCTTGTCGGCCAGAGCCTGTACGCGGTCAACCGTAATATCCAGCAGCGCGACCTTCGCGCCGAGGCCTGTAAATTTCTTTGCCATCGCAGAGCCGATGCCGCCGCTTGCGCCGGTCAGCACGACCACCTGATCCTGATAGTTCATTGTGGCACTTCCCTTTCACACTGAAGTCTTGGGACTTTCAGAGGCGGCCTGTGCCGCCCGATTCTGACTTTCCCTACGCCCTATTTTATATGCAATTTTCGTGCCACTACAGGTAGTAATTCGTGGGCTTTTTTCGGCCCGGTTCAATTTTTCTGTCGGAATGTTCAAAAATCAGCTGATTTTTCAGTATTTTTCCGTCAGAAAACCGGAAAAACATTTTTCTTACGGGTGCAGAAGTTTTTCTGCGGCCTGACGGCACTCGTCCATCGTCAGCCCGCTCAGGAGCTTGCGGACGGCCGGAACGCGGCGCGGGCTCATGGAAAGCTCATTCACGCCCATACCGACAAAGGCCGGGGCCAGCTTCGGGTCGCCAGCCGCCTCGCCGCACATGCCGCAGGGAATGTGCCGCTCTGCAGCGGCCTGCGCCGTCATGGCGATGAGCCGCAGCACGGCCGGATGCTCCGGCGCATAGAGGTGTGCCACAGCGGCGTTGCCGCGCTCGACCGCAAGCGTATACTGCGTCAGGTCGTTCGTGCCGATGGAGAAGAAGTCAACTTCCTTTGCGAACTCCTCTGCCAGAACGGCGGCTGCCGGGATCTCCACCATCATGCCGACCTTCACAGGGCCGGTCGGAACGCCCTCCGCCTGCAGCGTCTGCTCCTGCTCACGCAGCAGGGCCTTCGCCTCGCGGAGCTGATCCATGGAGCCGATCATCGGGAACATGACGCGCACGTCGCCATAGGCAGCCGCGCGGAGAATGGCGCGCAGCTGCGGCCGGAAGATCTCCGGATGGCTGAGCGTCATGCGGATGGCGCGGAAGCCGAGGAAGGGATTGTCCTCATGCGGCAGCTCGAGCGTCGGCAGCTTCTTGTCGCCGCCGACATCCAGCGTGCGGATGATGAGTGGCTTGCCCGCCATTGTCTGCGCCGCCGTGCGATAGGCCTCAAACTGCTCGTCCTCCGTAGGAAGAGCGTCGCGGTCCATAAACAGGAACTCGCTGCGGAATAGGCCGACGCCGTCCGCGCCGTATTTCATGGCCTGCTGCGCCTCCTGCGGCGTGCCGATGTTCGAGCAGATCTCAAGCGCCGCGCCGTCCTTCGTCTGCGAGGGGCAGGTGCGGAAGGCCTCGAGCGCCTGTGCTTCGCAGTCGGCCTGCGCCTTGCGGCTCTGATAGCACGCCGTATCCTCATCCGTCGGGTCGACGGTCAGGGTACCGTCCGCGCCGTCGAGGATGGCCATATGTCCGTTCAGTGCCTCTGTCTGCCAGCCGTCGATCCCGGCAGCGGCCGGGATGCCGAGCGTGCGCGCAATGATGGCGCTGTGCGCCGTCGCGCCGCCGAGCCTCGTGGCGATGCCCTTGACGTGGGCCGTATCCATGCGCACGGTGTCGGACGGCGTCAGCTCCTCCGCCAGCACGATCACATCGCCCGGCAGCACGGACAGATCCTGCCGCCCGCAGCCGAGGCAGATGCGCAGCAGCTGCTGCTTGAGGTCCTCGGCGTCCGCGGCGCGCTCTGCCATCAGCTCGTCGCCGAGGGAGCGGAACATCTGCGCCAGCTCGTCGAACTGGTCCGTGATCGCTGCGGCGGCATTCTGCTTCTGCTCGCGGATACGCTGAATGATCGGCTCCCGGACGGAGTATTCGTCACCGAGGATCGTCAGGTGGGCGTCGAAGATCTCCGCCTCCTGCTCGCCCATCTTCTCCTTTGCGGTCTCATAGAGCCCGCGCAGCTCCTCCTCCGCAGCCGCCAGCGTTGCTTCAAGCTTTGCGACCTCCGCCTCGGCGTCAGCCGCAGGCTGGCGCGAAATCTCCGGGAGCTTCGGCGTAAACAGATGGATCTGCGCCATGGCGAGTCCCTCCGACACGCCCTTGCCTTGCCATTTCATGATGTTCCTGCCACCTCACTGTTTCATTCGTACAAAATCGGTCTTATTCGCCCAGGCCGGAGTTCACGGCGCTCACCATATCCTGCAGCGCCTGTGCCTCATCGTTGCCATCGGCGACCAGCTCGATCTCCGTACCGCACTTCACGCAGGCGGAGAGCACGGAAACGATGGACTTGCCCATGTAGGTCTTGCCGTCCTTCTTGATGAGGATGTTGCAGCCCGCGTGACGGACCGCTTCCTTCACAAAGGCGTTTGCCGGGCGCGCATGCAGGCCCGACGCATTCATGACTGTAACTTTCTGACTGACCATGTTTCATATCTCCTGTTTCAATTTTCGTATTTTGACGTGCCGCAGCTCATTCGAGCGTCTGCGGCAGCGACAGCATAAAATAGAATGCCTCGGCCCGCGGGATCTCCTGACCGAACGACGCAAACGACGCCGCGATCAGGGCCTGCAGGCGCTCAAACCATGCCGCGTTCTGGCGGATGAGTTCCTCGTGCTCCGGCTCCATCGCGAGCGGATTGCCGTTGACGATGCGCTCCAGCATAGACGCCGCGTGCATGAACAGCCGCACGCGCACATCCTGCGGCAGGGCCCGCCGGTAATAGCCGGTCTCGAGATGGCGCGTCATGGTCTCGATGCAGTCGATGGCCAGCTGCTGCTCAACATGGGGCGCGATATAGCGCAGGCTCTGCGCCAGCAGGCTGATCGTCTCGCCGCCGGAGGTCTCCTCCTGCCCGGAGAGCATCTGCTTGGTGTCCATGCCCCAATCGTCCACGATGGAGGCGATGGCCATGATGCCCTCCCGGCTGAACACGCGGTCCGCCGTAATGAACGGCACGCCGGGGATGTTCGGCTCCACCGTGCCGACCACGAGCCGCAGGGAGCTTCCGTACTGCTCGGCCAGCTTTTCCACGCTGTCGAGCGCGCTGACCGCGACGACGTGCAGGCGCGGGATATAGGCAAGCCGCTTCTGCAGGATCTCCTGAATGGTGCGGGCACTGCCGATGCCGGTGATGCAGGTCGACAGAATGACCTTTTCCGGCGTCTGCTCCGCGTACTTTTCCCGCAGCGCGGGCAGATCGAGGCCGGAGGTCTGGAACAGATGACTCATCTGCCGGAAATAGGCCTCAAGGATCTGATCCCGCAGCTCGTTGAGGTCCTGCTGCGCCGGATGCAGCGTCAGGCGGCTCGCCTCAAGCAGCAGACGCTGCTCCAGAATGGGGATGACCCGGCACGGCACGCCCGTCGCCTTCGTCAGCTCCGGCTCCAGCGTGGTGAGCACCTTCATATCCGTGAAGATCAGGTTGCCCGCCTCGCCGTGGAATGTTGCGATATGGTCGCACAGGGACTGGAACAGGCTGCCGCCCCGTGCGGAATCCACCCAGTGGACGTGATTTGTGTCATAGACGGCGTTGAGATGGCGCGCCATACCGGCCGCCACGCCGTCGCTGCCGGAGGCCAGCGTCAGCCAGACCGGCGGCTTTTCCCGCTTTTTGCCCGCCTGACGCAGCAGGACGGCAAGGCAGTTCATCTCGTCTGTCGAGATGTGCACCTTGATAGCCTGCGCCAGCCACTGCCGGTTCTCCCGCAGGAAGTCCAGCTCCGCGCCGTAGCCCTGCAGGCCGCCCCGCACGCTCAGCGGGAAGGCCGGCTGCTCCGAGCGCATGCGGCTGACATACTGGCTGAGATGCATGGCAAGCAGCGTCGCCGCAATGGACGGATAGACATGGTTGAGCGCATAAGAGGCCCGGCTGAGAAACTCGCTGCAGATGCCGATGCTGCCGGGGAACAGCACGCTGTCGAGCAGGCTGCGGTCGACATCCGGGGCCTGCAGGGCCCGCTCCATGTCCACATAATAATTATCGATCTCCGCAGCAATGATCTGCTGCAGATTTCCGGCGTCATGGTGCTGCTCCTGCTCGCCGGACAGGCGCGATTCCACAAAGTCATAGACATCGACGAACGAGGCAACGTCCGCCGCGCTGCTCTGGATGCGCTGGTTCGGCACGACAAGATCCTCCGCAAAATGCAGGTCGCCGTGCGCGTATTTTTCCGTCTCGGCCGAGACGTTATAGGTCTGGAAAGAAAGGTCAGAAAACGTGACCGCGATCTCCCCCGTCCGGTTCCCCGCAACGTTCTCGCGCAGGAACGCCTTGGCACAGGACAGCTGCACCAGATTCTTCAGAACGCCCAAATTGGAATGCAGCGAATAGTCCAGAATGCTGTTGAGCGCGCCCTTCTGGATGCGCAGCGTGCGGCCGATGTGGGCGGCCTCCTCTGCGTAAAAATGCTCCACCAGCTCCAGCCGCTCCTTCATCGGGCGGTCCGAGAGCGTCGGCATGGAGATGAGCACCGGCATACGGCGCAGGAACGTCTCGAGCAGATCGGTCAGCGGCTTTGTCGTCGCGCCGATGAGCATGAAGCGCGAGGTGCGCGGCGTATTGTCGCCGACGCGGCGGAACACGCCCGTGTCGAGCAGGGAGAAAAACATCTCCTGCCCGGTCGACGACAGGCCGTGGATCTCGTCGAGGAACAGAATGCCGCCGTTCGCCTGCTCCACAAGACCCGGCTTATCCTCGAGCGCGCCCGTGAACGCGCCCTTTTTATAGCCGAACAGGTGGGACAGCAGCAGCTGCGGATTGTCCGCATATTCCGCGCAGTTGAACTCCACGAAGGGAATCGGTGCATGCGCGCCGCAAAGCGCCTTCGTTTCCTTTGCGTATTCCCAGATCGTTCGGGCAAAATGGCTCTTGCCGCTGCCGGTCGAGCCGGTGATGAGCATATTCAGGCCGTTCGGGGGATAGGCAACGGCCGCCATGGCGACCCGCAGCTGATATTTCAGGCTGCCGTCCGCGCCGACAAGGCCGGAGAACGCCCGGTACTGTCCGGTCTCCTCCTCTGCCTGCGGCGGCTCCTCCTGCACGGCCGGCTCCGGCCGGATGTCCGCCGTCTCCTCCGATGCTGGGAAGAAACGCACGTTTTTCTTGCCGACCCGCCGCAGCTTTCCCTCTGCGACGAGCTTATTGAGCTCGACTGCGGCATCGTTGCGCCAGATGCTCAGGGCATCCGCAACGGCCTGCGCCGTCACGCCCTGAAAATACGGTGTCTGCGCCGCTTCCTGGACAAATTGTAACACATGATCTCTGCGCATGTACTGACCTCCCTTCCGCAGAAATTATGTACCCTGCTTACGGTTCGAAAAAGCTCTTGATATTGACGACTGCCGCCTTGGCGGATTCCTCCAGCAGGGCGACTAGCTCGCTGCCCTTCATGGCCTCGCGCATGGTCATCGCCTCCAGCAGGACCGGCAGGTTCATGCCGCACAGGCCGGGGAATTCCTCGCCGCCGCTCTTCATCATCATCTGATTGAACGGTGTGCCGCTTGCCAGGTCGAACAGAACGATCGAGCCCTCGGGCATCTGCTTGAACGTCTGCATGGCCTTCTCGCCGTATTCGTCAATGCTCGCGTTCTCCAGCAGCGGCAGCGCCACCACGTTCACTGCCTCGCCGCCGATCATCTGGGCAGACTCGAGCAGAGCCTGGCAGAACGGGCCGTGCGACAGCAGCAGGATGCCCGGGATGTTCTCTACAAAGTTTTCTTGTTTCATTGGTTTGCACCTCCCTGTGTCTTTCTATATATAGCAAATTTCATGCCACTACGAGTAGTATCAACCGGAAAAATTTTGATACGGGGTGGATGCCTTGACATCCACCCGGCGAGCCGATATAATGGAATATCACAAAAAGCGCGTCGTTTACCGTCGGAAGAGGATTTTTTATGCAGATCTTTCAGGAACAGAAGCCCGTTCAGCAGCAGCGTCCGCAGATGTACGCCGCTGTTGAAATTTTACAGCTGGACGTATGCCAGCTGCAGTCCTATATCAATACCGCTCTGCTGGAAAATCCCACGCTGGAATGCGGAGCCGCGCCGGGCGTGAGTCTGCTTGACGATCTCTCCGCCGGCGGGCATGCCGCCGCGGGCGAGGATGCGGAGCACATGCAGCCCGATTTTGCCGACCGGGACGCCGTCGCCTACGGCGAGGACCTGACGACCCATCTGCAGTTTCAGGCGGAGCGCCTGTCGCTGGAGCCGGAGCTGCAGCGCGCCGTGCTCGCCGTCATCCATGCGCTCGATGCCAACGGCTATCTGCGCACCGATGTCTCTGCGCTCGGCCCGGCCGCACTTGTCGATGCCGCCGTCCAGATCGTTCAGCGCCTCGACCCGCCCGGCGTCGGCGCAAGGACGCTTTCGGAATGCCTCTGCCTGCAGCTGCAAGCGCTCGGCGAGTCCGGGCTGGCCTGCACGATCGCGGAGCACTATCTCGAGCAGGCTGGGCATCACGCTTTTGCGGCCATCGCCGCGAGCGAGCATGTTCCCCTTGCCGCCGTGCAGGAGGCCTACCGGCAGATCCAGAGCCTTTCGCCCTACCCGTGCGCGGAATTCAGCCGCGCGCAGGACGACGGCTATGTCGTCCCCGATGTGCTCCTGCAGGAAAAAGACGGCGTGCTCAGCGTCGCCGTCAACAGGGCCTACACGCCGGAGCTGTCCGTCAGCAGCTTCTACCGCTCCCTCGTCCGCGAGACGGACGATCCGGAGGCGCGGCAGTATATCGTCAAAAAGGTCTCGCAGGCGGAATGGCTCATCAGCTGCATCCGGCAGCGGGAGGAGACGCTCTTGCGCTGCTGTCAGGAAATTCTGAGGCGGCAGCTGCCGTATTTCCGTTCCGGGCAGGCGCTCGCTCCGATGACGATGCAGGACATCGCGCAGGCCGTCGGCCTGCACACCTCCACCGTCAGCCGCGCGCTCAGCGGGAAGTATATCCAGACGCCGCAGGGCGTCCGCCTGCTGCGCAGCCTGTTTTCCGCAAAGCTGGCAGGCGGTGAGGTCTCCGGCGTCATGGCACAGCAGGCCATCGCCGTGCTTGTGCAGCAGGAGGATAAGCACGCTCCCCTGTCCGATCAGGTGCTTGCCGAGCGGCTGCAAGCGCAGGGCATCGACATCTCGCGCCGCACCGTGGCAAAATACCGCCAGCTGCTGCAGATTCCGTCCGCCGCAACCCGCAGAGCTTAATGCTCCGCAGCAAAAAATTCGCGCACGGCGTCCAGATCGGCAAAGCGCGCGTCATAGAGCTCCGGGTGCTCCTCCTCCGGCCGCCAGAGGTCCGGCACGAACAGCGTCCGGCATCCGGCGCGCCTGCTCGCGCGCAGGCCGTTCGGCGAATCCTCGATCACGGTGCACAGCGCAGCGGGGCTTCCCAGCTGACGCGCCGCCTCGAGGAAAATGTCCGGCTCCGGCTTCGAGCGGCCGACCATGTCGCCGGAAATGACCGCAGTAAAATATTGCAGCAGCCCGACCCGTTCAAGCCGGCCGCGCACGACGGCCGCCGGAGACGACGACGCGACTGCAACCGGGATATTCCACGCGCACAGCTGCTCCAGCAGCCGCTGCGCGCCTTTTTTTGCCGGTGCGGCGCCATTGGCGTAAAAATTCTGCAGATAGGCCTCCTCGTGCTCCAGGATCCGGTCCGAATCCGCGCCGAATTCCTGCCGGAACCGTTTGATCCACGCCTCGTCGTTGAGTCCGAGGCCGATGATCGCCATCCGCTCCACATCGGGAACGCCGGTCTTCTCGCCCGCATAACGAAAACTCTCCCAGACCACGCGCTCGCTGTCCACGAGCACGCCATCCATGTCAAAGATCACCGCATTCATATGCAAACCTCCCGTATTCGTCTTCATGCGCCAGAGTATAACGCACCGGGGAAGAAAAAGCAAGTCCCGCCCGGTGCGGACAGAGGCAAAAGGCAGCCGCCGCGGCCAGACGACCGCAGCGGCTGTGAGTTTTTACTGGTTGACGACGTCGCGATACAGGAATGTCACGACCTGTGCGCGCGTGCAGGTATTCTCCGGGCAGAATTCCGTCGCACTCATACCGTTCGTAATGCTGTGCTGGACCGCTCCGGACAACCGGCCGCGCACCTTGGGTACAGATTACAGATGTTGTTGCTTCGTTCGTCGATGGCCATTGGACACAAGTCAAATTGCGCTGTCTGCCTTTATCTGTCCACGAGTTGTTGTAGTGGATAACAGGCAGCTGCAGATACGTTTAGAACGTATTATCATCTTAATGGTTTCTCCATTCTATGACTGTATCAAAATCAAGGTGATTAGCCTTGAGACAACGGATACGGTCCTCCATAGACATGTAACGCATCCCAATAAAGTCCAGACCATGGATAAACTTTTATACGCCCCAGATCAATTTCTCCCAAATTATCATCATACACATCCAGATCAATGTTTAGATATTCCGTATTTCCGTCCCATTCATTATCACCATAAATAGTCTTTGCTCCGCTGGTGCGATAGGATATTTTCTCACTGCCAGACCAATAATGCGCTTGATACTCAACACTGTACTCTGCAATATAGCCAATATCGTCCTTTTGAATAAAATTCACCCATATCTTTGTTTCTCCGTCATCGTACTGCCAGACACCAAAACAGGTTAATTCTGATTCTACCTGCCAAACATCCAATCCACTATCCAGACCGGAAAGCCGGAGTACCTCTTGTCCATATTCCGTAACAGAGCTATAAGTAATTTTTGCGCGATAGTTTTCGTTGCCATACTGATAGGGTACAGAAATATCGAACCAGAACACCGCCTCAATCCTATCCATGCTGGGATAATTATAAGTCACTCTATCAAAAGAAATCGAGCCAAATTCGAAACAATCATCATGTCTTTTATCAAGCAGATCTGCCTGTGCCATCTCGACAGTGATGTAATTTCCCGAACACACCACAACATCATCCGGGTAGGCAGTGTCGCACTGAATTTCTTCCATCTCTTTAATCTTCTCACTATTTACTTCTTTTTTCTCAATGCTTTTTCGGGCAAGTGTAACCGTTACAATCACTAAGGACAGGAAAACTGTTGCTATAATGCCAGCAATCAGAAGACCCTTCTTGGATTTCTTACTCAAATTTTTGTTTTCGGATGCACCGGCGCTGCACGGTATCAACGATTCACTTTTATTTATTCTGTTTTCACCCCTTCTTGTACCGCAGGCAGTACAGAAATTTTCTCCCTCATGTAATTCTGTACCGCAAGCCCGGCAATGCCCAGCCTTTAACTGACTCATAAACAGCACATTCTGATTGTCCACAAAAGCATTCACATCTGTCAGTTCGATCTTCGCACCACAATACATGCAAAAAGAACTGTCTGCCGCGATTCTCCTGCCACAATGTCTACAAAACATCTTATCATTCTCCCTTTCTGTCAATTGATACACATAGCATACGCCCATTATATTAGAATTTAAATTTATTTGCGCAGTAAGTATATCATGGTGCATAGTCAAATTTCAACTATTTTAGCAAAATTTATTGCTTAATTTTATCTGTATTTCACAGGTTTCACGCCGATTCAGCCATATAAAAAGACGCCCTGCAATTCTGCAGGGCGTCTCTTTACTCCATATTCCGGCTCGTATTTCCTTTACGCTTCCTTCTTTTCGAACTCCTTCGCCACATTCTCCAGCAGCTGGCGGATGGGCAGGTGCTGCGGGCAGACGGACTCGCACTTGCCGCACTTCACGCAGTCCGAGGCCTTATGACCGGGCAGTGCGTAGACGGCATTGTAGTAATAATCCGTATGCCAGTCGTGGTAGATCTGCTTCGCGTTCATCGTGGCGAACAGTTCCGGGATGGCGATCTGCTTCGGGCAGCTGTCCGTGCAGTAGCGGCAGCCGGTGCACGGGATGAGGTTCTTGCTGCGGAAAATTTCCTGCACCTTCGCGATGGCAGCAAGCTCCGTTTCGTCCAGCGGCTTAAAGTCCTTCATGAACGAGATATTGTCCTGCACCTGCTCCGGCGTGCTCATACCGGAGAGCACCATCAGCATGCCGGGGAAGCCCGCAGCGAAGCGGATGGCATAGCTGGCCAGGCTGCCGCCATGCAGGGCATCCAGAACAGCGCGTGCATCGTCCGGCAGCTTGACAAGGTTTCCGCCTTTGACCGGCTCCATGACGATGACCGGCTTGTTGAACTTCCGGCAGACCTCATAGCACTTGCGGCTCTGGACAGAGGGATCGTCATAGTCAACATAATTGAACTGGATCTGCACGACCTCGATCGCAGGATACTCCGTCAGGATCTGCTCGAGCAGCTCGGGGCGGCCATGAAACGAAATGCCGACGTGGCGGACCTTGCCCTCTTCCTTCAGAGCAAACGCCGTCTCATAAGCGCGGCAGGCCTTGAAATGGCCATAGTTCTCCGAGCACTGCGAATGCATGAGGTAGAAATCAAAATAATCGACGCCGCAGGCCTCGAGCTGGCTCTCGAACACCGGGCGGATGTCCGCCTCGGTCTTGAAAAAGTTCTCCGTCAGCTTGTCCGTCAGGATGTAGCGGTCGCGCGGATAGCGGCTCGTCAGGCAGGTCTTGAGCGTCTTTTCGCTCTTGCCCTGCAGATAGCCGTGCGCCGTGTCAAAATAGTTGAAGCCTGCGTCCAAAAATGCGTCTACCATGCGGTTCGTCTCCGCGATATCGACCTCGCCGTCCTGCATCGGAAGACGCATAAAGCCAAAGCCGAAGTTCTTTTTGATCCGTTCCATGTCCGCTTCTCCTTTCGTATCATATTGTTTTATATTGGACCACAGAGGGCCTGCGGTCACTTCGTTTTTTGACCCTTTTCCATTAATATAAAGGAATAACCTGCGTTGAGTTTATGATACCATACTTTTTTATAAATTGCAAATCCGCGAAACAAATTGCTGCGGCAGCCGTCATGAGAAACGAAGGGTCAGTGCAAGAGCCTGACCGCATCAAAACAAAAAAGGAGACCATTCCCATGAAAAACATGAAAAAGACGTTTCTGCTTCTCGCAGTGGCCTGCATCCTCAGCCTGCTTGCAGCCTGCAGCAGCAAGCCCACCCCGACGGAACCGGCGCCGACGGATGCAGCTCCGACGGAACAGGCACCGACAGAACAGACGCCGACGGAACCCGCCCCGACGGAACCCGCGCCGACCGAGCCAACCTCATCGCGCGATCTGCAGATGCTCTATCAGAGCGGCATCACCGCCATGGGCGCGGACGCGCCGGTCCTGTTCCCGGTCTCGGACATTTCGGAGCTGAGTCCCCTGTTCCCCGGACTGGAAGAAATTTCGTTCCGGCAGGTCAGCGGCGGCCTCTCCCCCGTGACCGGCGCGCCGGACGAGGTCGTTCTGCTCGAGGTGGAGAACAGCGCCGACGTGCAGAAGGTCGTGGACATTCTCCAGAAGGCCGTGGACGAGGGCGCAGCCGAAAGTGTGGGAACGGACGCCGCGATCGCCGCCGCATGGAAGGACAATGCCAGCATCACGACGGATGGAAACTATATCTGCCTTGCCGTTTTCATGAACGGCGTATCGATCCCCGCCGAATTTATGCTTCCCTGAATTTGGAACGAAAATCGCGTCCGTCATGTTGGCATACCAACATATTTGCGTGCTGTCATTTGGTATGATGTGTCCATGAAGTGAACCCCAAACCACAAGAAGGAGTTTTCCCATGGACCACAACATGTTTTGCTTTCAATGTGAGCAGACCGCAGGCTGCACCGGCTGCACGAGCCGCGGCGTCTGCGGCAAGGACGCGCAGACTGCGCAGGCGCAGGATCGCCTGACCGGCGCACTGATCGGTCTGGCGCGCGCGGCGGACACCAGTCCCGACGCCGGTCCGGAGACCTGGCAGCTGATGATCGAGGGCCTGTTCGCCACGCTGACGAACGTCAATTTCGATCCGGACAGCCTGAACGCCCTGGCCGGGCGCGTCCGGGCCGAGAAGCAGCGCCTTGTGCCGGACTGTGCCGTCTGCACCGCGCCCTGCGGCCGCACGGGCGACTATGATCTGGCGCAGCTCTGGGGTGCGCAGGAGGACATCCGCAGCCTGAAGTCCCTGCTGCTGTTCGGCAGCCGCGGCATGGCGGCCTATGCGTACCACGCCATGGTGCTCGGCTACCGGGACGAGACCGTCGAACGCTTTCTGTCTAAAGCGCTGTTCGCCGTCGGCGAGGACTGGAGCATGGAGGAACTGCTGCCGCTCGTGCTGGAGCTCGGCGGGGTCAACCTGCAGTGTATGGCGCTGCTGGACAAAGCCAACACCGAATGCTTCGGCAAGCCTTCCCCGGTCCATGTGCCGTTTTCCGTGGAGCCCGGCCCGTTCATCATTGTGTCTGGCCATGATCTGCACGACCTGAAGCTCCTGCTGGAGCAGACGGCAGACCGCGGTATTGCGGTCTACACGCACGGCGAGATGCTCCCGGCACACGCCTATCCGGAGCTGAAAAAATATCCCCATCTCAAGGGGAATTTCGGCACGGCATGGCAGAACCAGCAGAAGGAATTTGCAGACCTGCCCGCGCCGATCCTGTTCACGACGAACTGCCTCATGCCGCCGCGCCCGTCCTACGCCGACCGCGTGTTCACCACGGCTGTCGTCGCCTACCCCGATCTCCCGCACATCGGCGCGGAAAAGGACTTCACGCCTGTCATCGAGCGGGCGCTGGAGTTGGGCGGCTATGCCGAGACGCAGCACCGCACCGGCATGAACGGCGGCACGGGCACGACCACGGGCTTTGCGCACGACGCCGTGCTGGCAAACGCCGCGCAGATCGTCGAGGCCGTGCGCTCCGGCGCGATCCGGCACTTTTTCCTGGTCGGCGGCTGTGACGGCGCGCGCGCAGGACGGAATTACTACACGGAATTCGTCCGCCAGACCCCGCCGGACACCGTCGTGCTGACGCTCGCCTGCGGGAAATACCGCTTCCACGACATGGACCTCGGCACCGTCGCAGGCCTGCCGCGCCTGCTGGACATCGGTCAGTGCAACGACGCCTACAGCGCCATTCAGATCGCATTGGCGCTGGCGGAGGCCTTCCACTGCGGCGTGAACGATCTGCCGCTTTCCATGGTCCTGTCGTGGTATGAGCAGAAGGCCGTCTGCATCCTGCTGACGCTCCTGCACCTCGGCATCCGGAATATCCGCCTCGGCCCGACGCTCCCGGCCTTTCTGTCGCCCAACGTGCTGCAGTATCTCGTGGAGCACTATGCCATTGCGCCCATCACCACCCCGGAGGCGGACCTTGCCGCTCTTCTGGGCTGATCAGCTCAAAAAATGGAGCACCCGCGTCATGCGAGTGCTCCAATTCTTTGCAGAATCATTGCAGGCTCTCAAAATCCCACTTCCGCCGCCGGTTATTACGCAGCAGCCGCAGGCGGCTCGCCTCCTCGCGCGCATAGCCGTCGCCGAGGGCAGCAGCCTGATCGTACAGCGCAATGGCCCGGTCCAGATCGCACGGGACGCCGCAGCCCGCCTCATAGCATTCCGCAAGGCAGCTCAGTGCCTGCACGTCGCCCTGCTCCGCTGCGCGCGTATAAAGCTCCGCGGCACGCGCCCGGTCCTGCTCCACACCGTTCCCGGTAAAGTACAGGTTTCCGAGGGCGCACTGGGCATGTGCATCCTCCTGCTCCGCCGCCAGCGCATACAGCTCGACCGCCCGGGCCATGTTCCGTTCCAGTCCGATGCCGTGCTCATAGCAGAGTCCCAGCTCATACTGTGCAGGCGGAAAGCCGAGGGCGGCACTGTCCCGAAACAGCTCAGCCGCAGTCCGCTCATCCTGCTTTGTTCCCTTGCCGATCACATAGCACGCACCGAGAAAGCAGCGGCCTGCCGCATTCTCCGGCGAGGTCCGGCTGAGCCAGTAGAATGCGGCATCCGGGTCTTCCGGGACGCCGTTGATCCCATAAAAATAGTTGATGCCAAGCTCCGTGATGGCAGCTTCATTGCCGTTCTCCGCCGCCTGAAGGCAGGCATCGAGCCGGGCCTGCTTCTGCTGCGCGAGGCGCAGCAGCTCCGGTGAGAGCGATACGGCAGAGACGTTCCATTCCTCATTCTGCATGGGGGATCTCCTCCTCACAGCGCGCGAGCAGCTCCTGCAGCTTTTTGGCAACGGTCTCCACCACGCAGTAGCACGGGTCCTCATAGCCGTCGATCTCCAGCCCGCGCAGTTCATCGCACCAGAGCGTTTCAAACTGCCCGAATACGTTCGTAAGCTCCTCCACGAGCGCGGCGCCGACCGGATTGTCGCTGTTCCATTCGCCGTTTCCCGTTGTCATCAGGCCGAGGATCGCGGTCCCCGCCGTCAGCGCGCCGCAGCAGGAAAGGCCTGTCTGCATCCCGCTTCCCAGCAGCGTGAACAGCTTCCGTGCCTGCTCCGGCAAATGCAGATGGTAGTATTCCTCGCAGCCCAGCAGGATGGATTCCGCGCAGCTGTAGTTCGTTCCGATATGATAGCGATTGACGATCTCGTATAATTCCATGCTGTCTCCTGACCGCAAGTGCCCCCGGGACCGAAGCTCCGGGGGCCTTGTTTGTAATGTTAACGATAGAGATAGAAATAGCTGTCGCGGATCGTGCGCACGAGCAGGGCGGCATCGGCAGGCAGCTCGTCCGGATCGCCGACGGTCTCCGTCGTCAGGCGTGCGCGGACCTTGCCATCCGGCAGGAAGCAGAAGCCGAAGTTTCTGGAATCGTCCATGTCCTCCGTCGTCTGGAACAGCGTCAGCTTATCCTTGCACGGCTCGGAGGAGTACGGACAGAAGGCCGTGCAGTTGCCGCACTCGTTGCACATTTTGTCGACGTGCACGATCTCCGTGCGGCCGTCCGGCAGACGGACGGCGACGTTGGCGCGGTTCGGGCAGACGTCCACGCAGTTCTGGCAGACGGTGTCGCAGCTCAGGCAGCGCTCGCCCTCGCAGCAGACCTTGCCCGGTGCGCGCAGGATGCCCTTGCGGGCGATAGCCTCGGCCTCTGTGGGATGGGCCTCCGCCGGGATGTCATAGGTGTGCGGCGCGCCGATGACGGTCTCCGCAAAGCGGGCTGCGTCTGCGATGCCTTCCACGACCGTAGCCGGGCCGCGCAGTGCATCACCGGCAGCATAGACGCCGGGAACGTTCGTGCAGAAGACAGGACGGCCCTTCGCGCTGAGCGTGATGCCGTTGTCCGTAAACACCTGCTCCTCGACCTGCTCGCCGACGGCGGAGATTACGAGGTCGCACGGCAGCTCGACCGTCTCGCCGGTCGGAACCGGGCTGCGGCGTCCGGAGGCATCCGGTTCGCCGAGGCGCATCTTCTCGCACGTCAGGACGCCGTTTTCCTGCTTGACGGGCGCGGCCAGCTCGAGGAAGTCCACGCCGTCCTGCATGGCCAGCTCCAGCTCCTGCGCATCGGCAGGCATGAAGCGGCGCGTTCTGCGGTAGACGAGCGTCACGGACGCCGCGCCGCCGCGCTTTGCCACGCGGGCAGCATCCATGGCGGTGTTGCCGCCGCCGACGACGGCGACATGGCCGAGCGGCTCGTTCGCACCGGCCTTGCGCTCCTGCATCCAGCTGATGACACCACGGACGTTGCCGGGGATGTTCAGCTTGCCGGGCTTCCATGCGCCGGTGGCATAGAGAATGTGGGTATAGCCCATTTTGTGCAGCTCTTCGACGGAGGGAGCCTCGGTATTCAGGCGGACCTCCGCGCCGTAGGCCTGCATAAGGGCGATATCGCGGTCAATGGCCTCGTCCGAGATGCGGAACGCCGGGATGACATGGCGGACGATGCCGCCGAGCTTGCCGGTGCGCTCGAAGATGGTGCAGGCCACGCCTGCACGGCCGAGGAAGTAGGCCGCAGCAATGCCGGTCGGGCCGCCGCCGATGATGGCAGCGCGCTTGCCGGGAACGGGAGCCGGGCGGACGACGGATGCCATTCTGGCATCGATGCCCTTCTCGGCCGCCAGCAGCTTGGCGGCGCGGATCTGGACGGGATCCTCATAGAAATTGCGGGTGCACTTGCCCATGCAGCGGTGCGCGCAGATCGTGCCGGTGATGAACGGCAGAGCGTTGCGCTCCGTGATAAGGGCCAGCGCCTCGTTATACAGGCCCTTGCGGCACAGCTCGAGATACTCGGGGATGTCCTGTGCGATGGGGCAGCCGCCGCGGCAGGGGGCGGAGTAGCAATCGAACCAAGGCACCTTTTCCTCGGACTTGCGCGTGGGCAGCGGCTTGACGGGCTTGCAGTGGTGCGGATCCGTGCGGCAGGCGGCGGACAGGGCCGCAATGGCCTCGGTGTCCGTGCCGTCAAACGGACGGAACGGCATGCCGGCCGTCTTTTCGGCCATCTGGGTCAGGCGGTTATAGCCGCCCGGCTTCAGAATGGTCGTGGCGACGGTGACGGGCCAGATCCCGGCCGCCAGCAGCTTGTCGCAGTTGAAGAAGTCCGCGCCGCCTGCGAACGAGATCTTCATCTTACCGCCGAACTGCGCGGAGATGCGGCGGCACATTTCGATGGTCAGCGGGAACAGGGAGCGGCCGGACATGTACATCTCGTCGTTCGGCAGCTCGCCGCGCGTCGTGTCGACCGGGAACGTATTCGACAGCTTCAGGCCGAACTGCAGCTTCTCGCGGTCCGCCAGCGCCTGCAGACGCTCAAACATCGGGACGGCGTCCTTCCACTGCAGATCCTCATTAAAATGGTGATCGTCGAAGACGATGTAGTCATAGCCCATTGAATCGAGGATCGTGCGAGCGTCGTGATAGCCGAGGATCGTCGGATTGCACTTGACGAACGTGTGTACATGCTTCTCGGTCAGCAGGTAGGACGCGATGCGCTCGATCTCATCGGGCGGGCAGCCGTGCAGCGTCGAGAGCGTGACGCTGTGGGAGACCTGCGGCGAGATGGAGGCGATGAACGCCGCCTCCTCCGGGAACAGCTCCGTCAGGACCTTGCGGCACTCGGCAAACACCGGCAGCTGCGAGGCATCCTTCATGGATTCGATGTAGTGGTCGATCTTCGGGCCACGGATTCCCTCGAGGTCATAGCCGACGGACATGTTGAACACAAAGCCGTCCGGATCGCCGTAATGCCAGACCTTCGCCATGATCTTCAGGGCGAACCACGCCTTGACATACTCGTCGAGCGCCTGCACGACCTCCAGCTCCGTGGACCACTCCTGATTGTAGCCCTCGTCGTCTGCAAGGATGCAGGGACGCGGCACGCAGGCGGCAAGCTCCGCGCCGTCCATCTTCTGAACGGTCTTGACCTCGAAGAAGCGCGCGCCTGCGACGTAGGCGGCGATGATATTCTGCGCCAGCTGGCTGTTCGGGCCTGCAGCGGGGCCGAACGGGCTTTCGATCTTCTCGCCGAAGATGGGAAGCGTCTTGGCCGGGTCGGCGATCCAGCGCTTGTGCACGCCGAAGACCTCGCCGGTCTTCTCCCGCTCTGCGAGGATCCAGTTCATCAGGCTGCGGAACGGAATGGGATACATTTTCTCAGACATGGGATCATCCTCCTGTGATGCTTGTTGCGGCGCCGCGCGCACCCCGGGTAAGGCAGGCGCGGCGCAGGATCATATTTGGCAGAATATGACAGAAAGTTATTGTTAATTTCTTAGTTGTTATTCACCGTCAGGGCAGCACCGCACAATTCAGCCGATGCAATGTGCGGGAGAGAAGCCTTAGTAGGTGCAGTCGTTCAGCGCGCCCCAGAGCTTCTTGGACTCCTCGAGGATGTGCGCATTGATCGCCTCTTCATCGACGCCGATGAGCTCGCGGTCCTTCATAAGGAGCTTGCCGTTGGCGATCGTCGTCTGGCACTGGCGGCCGGTCATGCCGAAGATCATATGGCCGTCGATGTTCGCATCGGAGAACGGTGTGAACGGCTTGTAGTCCATGACGATGACGTCCGCCGCCGCGCCCGGCTCTAGCACGCCGAGGGGCGCGTCAAAGTAGCGCGCGCCGATCTTCGCGTTGTTCTTGAAGAGCATGTCCGTGACCTCGCACCACGCGACATTCGGTGCGCAGGCATTGCTCCGCTGCGAGCAGAGGGCTACCTTCAGAGACTCGAGCATATCATTCGTGTAGGCGTCCGTGCCCATGCCGAGGAGGATGCCCGCCTTGGACAGCGGCAGCACCGGGCAGATGCCGACGGCGTTGCCCATGTTGGACTCCGGATTGTTCACGACCATGGTGTCGGTATTCTTAATAAGCTCGATCTCCGCCGTATTGACATGGATGCAGTGGCCGAGGATCGTCTTCGGGCCGAGGATGCCGTGGTCATGCAGGCGCTGCACGGGACGGCGGCCATAGTTCTGCAGGCTGTCGTAGACATCGTTCATGCCCTCGGAGACGTGGATGTGATAGCCGGTGCGGCCATTGTTCGCTGCGACCATACGGTCGAACGTCTTGTCGGAGATGGTGAACAGGGCATGTCCGCCGAACATGGCGGCGAGCATGGGGTCCTTCTCCTTCTCGCACCAGGTGATGAAGTCGGCATTCTCCTGGATGGCCTGCAGGCACTTCTCCTCGCCGTCGCGGTCGGAGACCTCGTAGCACAGGCAGGAGCGGATGCCGAACTGCTTTGACGACTCCGCGATCTGGAACAGGCTGCCGGGGATCTCGCAGTAGGAGGCGTGGTGATCGAAGATCGTCGTCACGCCCTGCTTGATGCAGTCGATGTACAGAGCGTCAGCCGAGGCCTTTGTGCCCTTGAGCGTCAGCTTGCGGTCAATAGCCCACCAGGTACCGTCGAGCACCTCATAGAAATTCGTAGGGTTGTTGCCCTTGATGGAAAGACCGCGGGCCAGTGCGGAATAAATATGCGTGTGGGCGTTGATGAACGCCGGCATGATGACGCCGCCGCGTGCATCAAGAAACTCCGCCTCGGGATATCTGGCGCGGAGCGCAGCGGTCTCGCCGACCGCTTTGATCTTTGTCCCGTCAATGCAGACGGCGCCGTTCTCCAGATACGGAAGGGCCTGACTGCGGGTGATCAGTCTGCCGTTTCCAAGAATATACATGCTCGTGTACCTCCTGTTTGTGATTTACATGGCGTGAATAAAACAAAAATGGGGATGCAGAACCATTCGTTCAACATCTCCACTCAAGAATCCCTGAGTGATAGTCGGAAGCCCGTGCGCGCAGCACTTCGTTACAGCTATCAATCTGAAATTGTAATTCTATTATACACAACGCTCCCAGTTCCCGCAAGGCTTTTTCGGAGGCAAATCCGACCAAATTTTTGTCGAGAATTTTGGCAGTATTGCACAAATACTTCCACGAATAAACGTTACAAGCATGTTAGTGTCTGTAACACTTTTCCTCAAGAATGCAGAGTTTTGAGGGATATCAAAAAGAGTCTGCTGTTATCTGCCGTATTTCGTTCTGAAACTGCACAGTCTGGGGCGAAACCTCGAAATCTATCGAAATATCGTTTAAAATGGAACGCGATATTTTTTCACATAATTTTGCCAGAAAGGGCTTGCAAAAGGCTTTCATATGTAGTAAACTATGGTCAAAAGTTATTCCCGTTTTTCCTCTATTTCAGATATAGATATTTACATCGGATAAATTCTTTAACATTTTATCCGATTCATTTTGAACGCAAATCTGCGGCACCATTCATCTCGTTATATGCTATTCTCAAAAATGAAAAACGCCCATTGCGTTACAGAACGCAGAAAATTTGCGGCACTCACCTGCCGAAGAGTCGTTAGAGGAGGAAACACCATGAAACGCATCAAACGAACGCTTGCTGCTCTGCTCACCGTCGTCCTGACGCTGGCCCTGCTCGGCGAGGCCGTCTTCGCAGACAACAGTGAGCAGCCCGTCTGGCCCGAAGAGGGCGCGATCCAGCTCAGCAAAAGTGCTGCCGCTGTCGAGGGAAAGGAAAACACATGGGAGGTCACGCTCGGTATTCGGGGCAAAAATTATAAGACGACCTCCGACGTCGTGCTGGTCATCGATAATTCGAACAGCATGTACGACAACAGCCGCATGGCAAAGACAAAAGCCGCCGCAAACGCCTTTGTAGACACGCTGCTCACCGAGGAAAGCACCACGCGCATCGCGCTGGTCGTCTACAATCTCGAAGAAACCCATACCGGATTCTATACTTACGCGAACAAAGAATCATTGAAAAGTCAAATCAATGCGATCAAGAAGGACAACGATAACGGCGGCACCTTTACGCAGCTTGGCCTTCATACAGCCCGTACCCTGCTGAACTCCGCGGAATCCACCGGGCAGAATAAGAGCATCGTGCTGCTGAGCGATGGCGAGCCAACTGCCAGTTACCGTATCAGTGGCAACATCGCTTGCGCAGAAGATATCAAATTTACAGACTATGTGTTTTTTTTGGGAGTTACCAAATACGCCACTTCGAATATCAATTGGGCAACTGCTCAAATCAATTGTAACTATAACAAGGTTGACGGAAACGGCGAGGAATTTGTTACCGATGCTGCTTCCGGGCTGGAAATAACAGGATGTAAACATGCAAGTGATGGCGGTGACGATTACATCACCCACGGAATTGCCACCATATGGGAATCGAATCAGGCGAAGGCCGCCGGCACAACGATCTATTCCGTTGCTCTGCAGGCCGGCACGAACGGCGAGCAGGTCCTGAAAGCCTGCGCCACGAATCCGACCAAAGGCTACTTTGCCATTGACTCCTCGACGAACATTGAGACCGCGCTGAAGGACGCCTTCACCTCAATTGCGGGCAGCATTTCCATTGCGGCCCGTGCCGGCTCCGTCGCCGACACGATGGGTGACAACGTTCAGCTTGTCTTCAAGGACGCCGCGCCCATCATCACGACCGATATGGCCGTCTATGCTGCAGGCAACGCCGACGTCTACATCAGTCAGGGCACGGCCTCCTATGACTCCGCGGCCCGCGCCATTCACTGGACGGTCGGCAACGTCAGCGAGCAGGATAAGCCCGTCATGAAGTACCGGGTCACCATCAAGTCCGGTTATAACCCGTCCACTGGTGAAACGCTTCTCACGAATGAGCAGGCCACCTTCTCTTACATCGACTACCTCGGCCGTGATGCCGAAGCCGAATTCCCGAAGCCCGAGGTCACCGTGGGCGGCGGCAAGCTGCTCGTGCACTGGTATCAGGTGAACGAGCAAGGCCAGCCTGTCAACGCGCAGGGCACCGTGGTCGAGTCCCCCGCCCTCGCCAATCAGGTCCGGCCTGCGGAATACCACAGCGTGAACGGTTCGACCGGTCTGCGCTATAACACCCCCTATACCGTGGACCACAAGATCTTCGACGGCTACACCTACTACGGCAGTTATATTCTGAATGACGGCAGCCTGACCGAAGGCGACAGCGCCACCGTCACGCTGACGGCCGCAAACTCCAATCAGGATCTCTGGTTCGCCTACGGCCGTGATTTCAAGGTCGCGCATGTGCAGAACGGCACCGTCGTTCAGACCGACACCCACGCCGTGACGGAGCATTTTGATCTCACGGCGCAGGTACTCACCGGGCATCTCTATGGCGGCGCATTCTCTGCCGAAGCCTGTGGCGCAGACAGTGTCCAGAGCTTTGCCGCCGGGCAGAATGCCATGGACTTCACCCCGGAGGCCGGAGCCACCTACTACATCTGGGAGCCGAGCGATGTTTATCTCGCACCGCGCAACTACAACGTCTGGCAGCATGTCTATGGCGGTTCGGACGGTGAACGCGGCGTCATCGCAACGTATCTGCTGACGACCATCGACCGCACGCTCTATCAGGAGGTCGGCTTCCTGTCCGGCGGCAGCAGCTATGTGTCCGAAAAGGACGGCGCGTCCATCGCCTACGGCGTCGTGAATGCAAACAAGGGCAGCGAGCTTTACCAGCAGCTCTTTGTCCGCGACGGCAGCTTAAACGCGACTGAGGGAATCGAGGCCACGAGCCGCGACGACGGCTACATTGGCCTGTATCGCTGGACGGACGGCGCGTTCTATCAGAAGGACGCCGCATTCTCCTTCCAGCCCTATTGGATCACGCTTGACGGCATCCGTGTCACCGGCACGACCGTACGCACCTGCACCTATCGCGGCACCGGCACAACGGATGATCATCAGAGTCTTGGCATCTCGGCTAAAACGACCGGCTCGGCCTGCACGGTAGTCTCTGCTGCCGAAACCACCATCCGCTTCGCCGAGACCTATTCCCTTGACGCTGCGACGGACGCCCCTGTCGCTCCGCCCGAGCCGGAGCCCGAGACCGTTACGCTGACCCTGCACGAGGGCACGAGCACCCGCACCCTCACCGTCCTGACGGGCGATCAGCGCGGCAAGGTCGCCCCGGCCGAGCTTGGCGGCAAGGTCTTCGCGGGCTGGTATACGGACGACGCCTACCGCACGCCTGCCGATCTTTCCAATGTGCAGGAGAACCGCACGCTCTACGGCAAGTACGTCAGTTATAATTACCTGCGCGTGGAATATCAGCGCAACAGCTTCCTGCAGGGCAACAGCATCACGCTGCTCTCCGCCGTCGACGGGCGCGGCTTTGCAGAGACGGGTTTTGTCATCAACGGCAAGCGCGTCGCCGTACCGCAGCTGACTGAGCGCTTCCGCGTCTTTACGGCGCAGATGGTCTTTGGCCGCAGCGTCAGCCGTGACGCTCTGCTGATGACGATGCCCTACTCCCTGCAGGGCCTGCAGCGCGGCGCTGCGATCGAGATCACGCCATACTGGGTCACGCCGGACGGAACGACCGTCTACGGCGAGGCGCGCACGCTGATCTACGAGTACTTCACCCTCCGTGGGTAAGAACAGGAGGAATCACAATGGATGATATCATGAATGCAGAGCTGACAGACATCCTGAAAGCCAATAATATTGAAATTCCCGTTTCGGGCGGCGGCGGTCTGCAGAGCATCGGCCCCGGCATGTATCTATTCACCATGCCGGACGGCAGGCAGATCACGTTCAATGACGCAGGCGAGATCACGAATATTCAATAAACCACCTTATGGAGATGCACAGTCTCCCCGTAACTGTATTCGCTCAATTTTGTAAGGAGATATCTATGGAGCTGACCGTCGTGCTGGCAGGGATCCCGGTCCGCCTTTCCCTGCGCAGCCCGGCCTATGCGGCATGCTTTCAGCCGTTTTGGACGGAGGCTGACCCGGTCGCAGCCGTCCGGGTCCCGGAGGATGCGCTCAAAGAGGCCGCACCGCACTACGAGGCCGGTACCACGCCGGAGCAGGTCGAATATCTGGAACTCGGTCCTCGTGTCTGCGATGCCCTGCTCCCCTACGGCCGCATACTGTTCCACGGTGCTGCCATTCTCTGGCGCGGGCGCGTATGGGTTTTTACCGCAAACAGCGGGACCGGTAAGACAACGCAGTACATGCTCTGGAAGCTGTGCTTCGGCAGCGAAATAAAAATTCTGAACGGAGATAAGCCCCTGCTGGAATTCCGCGAGGACGGCATCCTCGTCCATCCCTCGCCCTGGCGCGGAAAGGAGGGCCTCGGCTCTCTGGACGCCGCCCCGCTCGGCGGCATCATTCTGCTGGAGCAGAGCGAAGAGAACCGCATGCGCCGCATGCTCCCGGCTGAGGCAGCCGGGCCGCTGCTGACGCAGCTGCTGTTTACCCGCAAGAACGCGGACGATGTCCGCGCAGCCTGTGCGCTGGAGGAGCGCCTGCTGTCGCAGGTTCCCGTCTGGCTGCTGCAAAACCGCGGCGACGCGGCCTCGGCCGCTCTGTGCCGCGATACCCTGATGGAGGCGCAAACATGACATACACCTTACAGAAAGATGTGGCGCTCGTGACCGTTTGCGACGAGCATTTTCTGGTTGCCGCCGGGCAGGCCCGCGGCAAGGTCCCTGCCGTGAAGGGCATCAACCGGCCGGGAGCCTATTTCTGGAACCTTCTGCAGCAGAAGCTGCCGGAGAACGACATTCTCCGCCACACAGCAGCGGATTATCACATTCCCATCGAGAAGGCCGCACTGGCACTGCGCCGCTTCGCCGCGCTGCTGGCCGCCGAGGGCTATCTGACCATGGCAGGATGATCCTCAAAAGCGCTCCGACTTCGCTGTCGGGGCGTTTTTTGTGGGAAAAAGCTTGTAATATGGGCACGATTCGAGTATAATAGATTGCAAATCGAATTCAGCGCAACGCTTCGGCGGACCCTGAAACACAAGAGAGGTTGAAGTCATTATGGAGCTCGTAACTGTTCGAGACCTGTTCAAGCACACCGCAGACTACGCCGGGAAGACGGTCTCCGTCGGCGGCTGGGTGCGCTCCGTCCGCGCGTCCAAGACGTTCGGCTTTATCGTCCTGAGCGACGGCACGTTCTTCCAGCCGCTGCAGGTCGTCTATCATGATACGATGGATAATTTTGCCGCCATTTCCAAGACGAATGTCGGTGCTGCTCTCATCGTCCGCGGCACGCTCGTCGAAACGCCGGACGCCCGTCAGCCCTTTGAGCTGCAGGCCGAGGAGGTCACGGTCGAGGGCGCTTCCACGCCGGACTATCCCCTGCAGAAAAAGCGCCACACGCTGGAATATCTGCGCACGATGACGCACCTGCGCCCGCGCACGAACACCTTCCAGGCCGTGTTCCGCGTCCGCAGCCTCGCTGCCTATGCCATTCACCAGTTCTTCCAGGAGCGCGGCTTCGTCTATGTCCATACGCCGCTCATCACCGGCTCCGACTGTGAGGGCGCAGGCGAAATGTTCCAGGTCACGACACTGGACCTCAACAACGTACCTCTTACGGAGGACGGCAAGGTCGACTACACGAAGGACTTTTTCAACAAGCCGACGAACCTGACCGTCTCCGGCCAGCTCAACGGCGAGACCTATGCCATGGCCTTCCGCAACATCTACACGTTCGGTCCGACGTTCCGCGCCGAGAATTCCAACACGACGCGCCACGCCGCCGAGTTCTGGATGATCGAGCCGGAGATCGCATTTGCCGACCTGAGCGACGATATGCGCCTTGCCGAGGATATGATCAAGTATATCATCTCCTATGTGCTGGAAAACGCTCCGGAGGAGATGAGCTTCTTCAACCAGTTCGTGGATAAGGGCCTGCTGGAGCGCCTGCACCACGTCATGACGTCCGACTTCGGCCATGTGACCTACACCGAGGCCATTGCCCTGCTCGAGCCGCACAATGACCAGTTCGAGTACCCGGTCCATTGGGGCAGCGACCTGCAGACCGAGCACGAGCGCTACCTCACCGAGGTCGTGTTCCAGCGCCCCGTTTTCGTCACGGACTACCCGAAGGAGATCAAGGCCTTCTACATGAAGCTGAACCCGGACGGCAAGACCGTCGCTGCCATGGACTGCCTCGTTCCCGGCATCGGCGAGATCATCGGCGGCAGCCAGCGTGAGGACGACCTCGAGACGCTGCGCAACCGCATGCATGAGCTTGGCCTGAAGGAAGAGGACTACGGCTTCTATCTTGACCTGCGCAAGTACGGCTCTGCCCGCCACGCCGGCTTCGGCCTCGGCTTCGAGCGCTGCGTCATGTACCTGACCGGCATGGGCAATATCCGCGACGTCATTCCCTTCCCGCGCACGGTCAATAACTGCGATCTTTGATCGTGATCTCAATAAAGCAGCCGCAGGCCCGTTACCGGACCTGCGGCCTCTTTTCGTCAAAAACGCCGCTGCAGGCCTTCTGCAGCGGCGTTTGGTTATTCAGCAGTAAAAATCGCGGATCTTCTTGGCGCGGCTCGGGTGACGCAGCTTTCGGATCGCCTTGTTCTCGATCTGGCGGATGCGCTCGCGCGTGACGCCGAAGATCTGGCCGACCTCCTCGAGCGTGTGCGTCTTGCCGTCGTACATGCCGAAGCGCAGGCGCAGGACGTCTGCCTCACGCTCTGTCAGCGTGTTGAGGATCTCGCTGAGTGCCTCGGCCAGCAGCGTGTTGCTCGTGGCATCCGCCGGGCCCGGCGTGTTGTCATCCTCAACGAAGGAGCCGATGGTCGTATCCTCCTCGTCGCCGACCGGCGTATCGAGCGACAGCGTGTCCGCCGCCGTGCGATTCGCCTCGATGATCTTCTCGATAGGGAGGTTCAACTCCTCGGCGATCTCCTCGAGCGTCGGCTCGCGGCCGAGCTCCTGCACGAGCTTGCGGTTGCAGCGCGTTGCCTTGTTGATGACCTCCACCATATGCACCGGAACGCGGATCGTTCTTGCCTGATCGGCAATGGCGCGTGTGATAGCCTGCCGGATCCACCAGGTCGCATATGTAGAGAATTTATTTCCCTTTGTATAGTCGAACTTGTCCACCGCGCGGATCAGGCCCGTGTTGCCCTCCTGAATGAGGTCGAGGATATGCAGGCCGCGGCCGGAATACTTCTTCGCAATGGAGACGACAAGGCGCAGGTTCGCCTCGGTCAGCTTGTTCTTGGCCTCCTGATCGCCCTCGGCGACGCGGCGGGCAAGATCCTGCTCCTCCTCTGCGGAGAGCAGTGGCACCTGGCCGATCTCCTTCAGATACATGCGGACGGGATCGTCCAGATTATATTCTGCTGCCAGCTCGACCGGATCGACCAGCGATTCTTCCTCATCCAGGTCCGCGCCGGTCATGTCGAGGTCGTCCAGCAGGCCCTGCATCGGGTCGGAATCGTTCTCGGTGTCCCCGCTCACGATCTGAATGCCGATGGATTCAAACGTGTCGTAGACCTGTTCGATCTTATCCACGGAAAGATCCATTTTTTCCAGCGCGGCCATCAGCTCCGAGGAGCTGAGCATGCCATCGCGGCGGCCCTTGCTGATGAGCGCGTTCAGAGGAGCCATCAGTTCCTCTGTCGATTTTCCGTTTTTCTTCGAGGTAGCCATAGCGCACTTCCTTGCAGCTTGATAAGATGCGCTCTTTCGGGCGCATCGGAACTCATTATACCGCGTTTTCTGCGTCAAAGCAAGAGTTTTTCAGAATTTTTATCGAAAAAACGCAGAAATATTCCCGTTCTGCCGCAGCCCGCAGCGCATGGCCATTTCCGTCCGGCTATTTCACAGGATTCCCGGTTCGATCTCACAATATACCCGTCTGCTCGTCTTTTTCTGCGGGCTCCGGATCGGGCAGGACGCCATGGTTAATGAGCTCGCAGCGGTTGATGGGCGTGCCGAGCGCGTAGAATTTTTCCTCGTAGCCCGTCATGATGCCGACGGGGCCGTTCTCGTGCAGATTGCGGGTCAGGTTGCGGATCTCCAGCCCACAGGCTTCAAATTCGCCGAGCGACCACTCGAACAGCGGCGCATTGTCCGTCTTGAAGTGGATCTCCCCGTTCAGGCGCAGCACGCGCTGGTAGCTCTTCAGGAAGGTGTGGAACGTCAGGCGGCGCTTGGCGTTCTTCTTGCGCGGCCACGGGTCGCAGAAGTTCAGATAGATCAGGTCCACCTCGCCCGGCGCGAAGTACTCCTCCAGTTTGGCGGCATCGATGCTCAGGAAATAGACGTTTTTCAGTCCCATGGAAAGGGCCTTCTCCATCGCCAGCACCAGTGCCTCCTGCACGCGCTCCACGGCGACGAACAGAACGTCCGGCTCCAGCGCAGCCGTCTCGACCGTGAACTTTCCCTTGCCGCAGCCGATCTCCAGCCGCAGCTCGCGCGCCTGAGGCATCAGCGAGCGCCAGTTGCCGCGCAGATAAGCCGCGTCCTCCAGCCATACCGAGCGGCAGGCCTCCATCCGCGGCGCAAGATTCTGTCGTTTTCTCATTCTCATGGTGATTCTCTCCCGGATCCATTCTCGTTTTCCTGCATTATACCAGATTTTCGCACGCCCGTAAAGGGAATTGTGATCTCAGCCGTAGAAAAGCTTGCATTTCTCCCCCGTCCCGTGTATAATATTAGGGCAATATCCCCGGGCGTAGCTCAGTTTGGTAGAGCGCTAGCTTTGGGAGCTAGATGCCGCAGGTTCGAATCCTGTCGCCCGGACCATTTTTCGAAAAAAGCCGCCAAAACGTGTTGTATTTGGCGGCAGAATGAACTGCAACCGCTTTACGATCTGAGGCGGTAAGAAAAAAGCGGAAGAAAACATCATGCCAGACGCTTAGACGCGGAGCAGGATCTGATGAGGAATCGGATTTGCTCTGCGTCTTTTTTGTCAAAATTCTCTGAAATACAGGGCAGAGCCGCGCCGTTCTGGCTATGAGGCCATCAAAATCCCGATATAAGCACCGGCCGTGCTTTTCCCGGATCAAAGGAGGAATCACAGATGAACTATATTCGGATCACAAAGGAAAATATTGACAGGGAACACATCTGCTGCGCCATGTCCGGCAAGCAGAGCATTGCGAAAAAGGAATGGCTCAGGCAGCGCTTTGAGGAGGGGCTTGTTTTTTACCGCAGTGAGGAACGGGGCAAATGCTTTATCGAATACATCCCGGCAGAAAACGCATGGGTGCCAATTATGGCTGACGGCTGGCTCTATATCAACTGCATGTGGGTATCCGGCTCCATGAAGGGCCACGGATATTCCAACGATCTGCTGGAGGAGTGCATCCGCGATGCCAGGGCGCAGGGAAAAAACGGGCTATGCATTCTGTGCGCCGAGGGCCGGAAACGGGAATTCCTCGCTGACCCGAAATTCCTTGCCCACAAGGGATTCCGGGTTGCAGACATCTCCGACTGCGGGATCGATCTGATGGTTTTGCCGCTTGTGCCCAATGCGGAACCGCCGAGGTTCCGGGAATGCGCAAAGCATCCGGCAATTGCAGAAGCCGGTTTCGTCCTGTATTACACCGATCAGTGCCCTTACACCTATTACTGGGTTCCAAGGGTGCAGGAGGCGGCAAAAGAACACGATATCCCGTTCAAGGTCATCCACATCACGGACAAAGAATCCGCGCAGAACGTTCCCGCGCCGGTCACGACCTATGCGCTGTTCCGGGACGGCAAGTTTTTGACGCAGAGCATTCAGTCAGACAAAAAATTTCTGGCACTGGCTGGGATCCGGGACTGAGTCATCGTACATCGGAAAGTCGTCGATTCATGTGCGGATACGCGGAGCTTATCCCCGCTCCCGGCGATCCGCCTCGATCCTTCTCTTCCAGTCCGCCGTCAGCGGCTCGCAGGCGCGGACGCTGCACACGGCATCGCCGATGACCTCATAGTTCAGCGCCGTGCCTGCCCGGTCGCACCGATAGTTTACCGCCCGGTCGGGCCGGATACCGAAGCGCGCCGCCTCCCGTGCTGCGTCGATGTTCGCGCCGAGGAACAGAAACTCCCAGCCGTACCGTTCCTTCTGCCGCTCGATCATCCGACGCACCGCCGCATAATCATAGCGCCGGCTGGCGTTCTCCAGTCCGTCCGTTGTGATGACGAACAGCGTCCGCTCCGGCACGTCCTCGCGGCGGGCGTATTTGTGGACGTTTCCGATGTGGTGGATGGCCCCGCCGACGGCGTCGAGCAGCGCCGTGCAGCCGCGGGGGAAATACTCCCGCTCCGTCATGGGTGGCACACGGTCGAGTGGCAGCCGGTCGTGGATGACCTCGCTCTCATTGGAAAAGAGCACCGTGGAGACGAGCGCTGGGCCCGGCTCGCGCTTCTGCTTTTCGATCATGGCGTTGAAGCCGCCGATGGTGTCTGCCTCCAGCCCCGCCATGGACCCGCTGCGGTCCAGAATAAAAACCAGTTCTGTCATGGGAAAACCCTCCTTCGTTTGATCACGCTGTTAGAATAGCGCATCCGAAGGAGGGTTTGGTCGCCTGTTGGGCGACATTTTTATTGCAGCACAGAACTGGCCCGCCCTATCACAATGTGGATTCCAGCGGCCCATGCTCCGCGTATTTCAGCCATTCTTCGAAGCTGAGGCCGCCAATGCCGTTAATCATAACGCCGCTCCAGCGCTCCCGGAGACTTTTTCCGTCAAATACCGGCGCGCTTACCAGCTCTTCCGCGGTCTTATAGGCGCATCCGCCCTCCACATCGCAATAGCCGATCCAATATGGCTCATCGCAATGCGGGATAAAACCCAGATAATGCTCCTTTTCATCCGGATCATCGCAAAAAGAGAAGCAGGTCTCATCTATGTTTTTCCCGGCAGACAGCTGCCGGAAAAAGAAATCCCAATTCATCAGCGATCCTCCCAGCCGTCACGCCCCCAACAGGCTCTGGTCAAAGGCGAACAGCGCTTCGTTGATCGCAAAAATATCGTAGTTTCTCTGTCTGATAAAATACTCAACAATGACGTCGAATTTGCTGCTGGCACTGAGGGCATAGCCCGCGCGGGCAAGCAGGTCCTTCGTCTCCGCCAGATCCAGCTCAAGCGCAATGGCAAAGGCGAGCGCCGTCGGCTTCGAGGGCTTGTAGTTCGAGTTATTCCGGATCTTCGAGAACAGCTTGCGGTCCACGTTGGCCTTTTTATAGACCTCAGAGTCCTTTTTCCTGCTGCGGTCGATGAGCCGCAGCAGCGTCTCCGAAAAGCCCGCATCGAGATGCTCCAGCAGATCGTCCAGCGCCGGGGCCGCCATGGGCGCGCACATCGGCGCGGCCATTTCGCGATGCAGCGCTCCCCTGCGCAGGCGCTCCGCGCCAGGGTCCGTATGCGCTTCAACATAGTGGTCATCGATGTATTCCGCGATGTCCGCGAACAGTTTGCCGCTGATCTGATAGGCCCTGCGGTCAAAAATGACGAGATAGGCCGTCATGTCATGCTCCAGCAGGAAGGCCCCGATGGTATCCACTGCCACGCGGAGAGCCTGATCCTTCGGATAGCCGAAGATGCCGGACGAAATGAGCGGGAACGCTACGGTCTCGCAGCCTTGCTCCTTTGCCAGCCGAAGACTATTCCGGTAGCAGGAGACGAGCTGCCCCCGCTCGCCATGCCCGCCGCCGCGCCAGGCCGGGCCGACGGTGTGGATGACGTACCTGCAGGGCAGCCGATAGGCCCCCGTGAGCTTTGCCTCCCCGGTCCGGCAGCCGCCGAGCCTGCGGCACTCCGCCAGCAGCTCCGGTCCCGCCGCGCGATGGATGCAGCCGTCCACGCCGCCCCCGCCGAGGAGGCTCTCGTTTGCCACGTTGACGATGGCATCCACGGGCATTTTTGTGATGTCGTTGCGGATGAAATGCAGGGGCATGGTATCACCTCTATCACGGTCTTCGAATTATTTGTATCTTACCATATTCCGTTCGAAAAGGCAAGGAACCACCCGTGCCTTCCCTGCTTTTCCGAACCGCACGCTCTTGCGCATTGGCCGCAAGACTGTTACAATAAAGGAAAGCACAAGGAGGAGATATCATGGTTCGAGAGATCTGCAGGGACGAGGCCTTTCTGGCGCAGAAGGCCGAGCCTGCAACGAAGGACGACCTTGGCACGGCGCAGGACCTGCTGGACACGCTGCTCGCGCACAAGGACGGCTGCATCGGCATGGCGGCGAATATGATCGGCGTGAACAAGCGCATCATCGCCTTTGACAACGACTGGGCCTATCTGGTCATGCTCAATCCCGTCATCATCCGGCAGTCCGAGCCCTATGAAGCGGAGGAGGGCTGCCTGTCATTGAACGGCACGCGAAAGACGAAGCGCTTCCGCTCCATCAAGGTGCAGTGGCAGAACGAAATGCTGCAGACACGGCTCAAGACCTTCACCGGCTGGACGGCGGAGATCATCCAGCACGAGATCGACCACTGCGAGGGGATCCTGATATGATTTTCTGGTTTTCCGGCACCGGCAACAGCAAATATGCTGCGCAGCGCATGGCGGAAGCGCTGAACGAGCCGCTGCTCTGCATGAACGACCGCATCAAGGCCCACGACACCGCCGCCGTGGAGACCGGCGAGCGCCTTGTCATCGTCACGCCGACCTATGCCTGGCGCATTCCCCGCCTCGTCCGCGACTGGCTGCTGCAGACGGAGCTTCGGGGCGCGAGGCAGGCGTGGTTCGTCATGACCTGCGGCAGCGAGATCGGCAGCGCCGATCGTTATAACCGTGAGCTCTGCCGCGCGAAGGGGCTTTCCTGCATGGGCACGGCACAGATCGTCATGCCTGAAAACTATATCGCCATGTTCGGCGTCCCGCAGGCAGATGAAGCGCGCAGGATCGTCGCGAAGGCCGAGCCGGACATTGACCGCGCCATTGCCGCCCTCCGGGAGGGTCTTCCCTTCCCGCCGACCCGGAACAACCTCTACGACCGCCTGATGAGCGGCCCGGTGAATCCGCTCTTCTATTCTTGCTTCGTCAAGGATCGTGCCTTCACCGCAGGCCCGGCCTGCACAGGCTGCGGCCTATGCGTGAAGCGCTGCCCGACCAACAATATTTCCCTGCAGAACGGCAGGCCCGTCTGGGGCGGCAGCTGCACCCACTGCATGGCCTGCATCTGCCGCTGCCCCGCGGAGGCCATCGAGTACGGCAGGAAGAGCCGCGGCAAGCCGCGCTATCATTTTGAGGCGCTGTAAAAAGCAAATAAATTTCCCGCTCCGGAGCGGTGCATGTGCACTGCCCCGGAGCGGGGTTTTTTGTCGGTCCTGCATTGCGGTTTTTTTGTCGAAATCCGGCACTGCCGCGGAAGAAATTCTGCATTTCGTGTCATCTCTTGTTGAAATTCCGAGGAAAATTTCGCAGAGTATGCCACTCTACGAGAATGCTGCCAAGTTTTTTAACGCAAATATTATAAAACGATGAACTCAATAAATCAATACAGAACCGCTCTTTTTGGCAATTTTCACTAAAAAGCGAACCGGTATTAGACTTATAACAGGTCATTTCTTGCGCAGCGCCATACTCCGCTGCCGGAGACGGAGCCGCGTCGGGCACAGGGAAGCGACTTTCGGATCCGTTAAAATAGAAGTACCCGCAAGGGAAAACGAATCTTTGATCGGAGGTAGCAACATGATCAACTGCGAATGGATCCGCAAGCAGAAGAAGGAACGGCCGTCCCTCGGGAGCAGTCCCGGCCCGAAATGCAAGCCGAACGTGAGGCTCCGGGTAAGATGCGCCAATACGCAGCAACCCTGCTTTTCTGCGCTGTGCGATGCCTGGCTCCTGCGGAAGCGAGACGAAATTCGGGAATCAAGCTACATCAAATACCGGGCGATCCTGGAGCGGCATATCAAGCCGCGGCTGGGCAGCCGCAGATTGGGCGCCATCTGCACCGCGTCGGTCGATGCCTTCACGCGGGAACTGCTTGAAACGGACGGGCTGTCTGTCAAGACCGTGCATGACATCCTGTCGGTCCTGCACAGTGTTCTGAAGGATACGGAGGCACGGCGGCCGGCTGGCGCTCTTGCGGTCCAGATCCGTTATCCGAAGGGCAAGCGCCGGGAGATGCGCGTGCTGACCATTGAGGAGCAGAAAAGGCTCGTTGCATATCTGCTGCACCCCACGGACAGCTGCAAATTTGGCCTGCTCCTGGCGCTGTATACCGGCCTGCGCATCGGCGAGCTCTGCGCGCTGCGCTGGAGCTGCATCGACCTTTGTGAGCAGACCATCCGCATTGCGGCTACGATGCAGCGGCTCGGCGGGACCGGAGAAGGCACGCGGATCGTGATTGGCGCGCCCAAGAGCGATTCCTCGCTCCGGACGATCCCGCTTCCGGCGCAGATCGCGGTGCTGTGCAGGCATATGCAGCCTGCGGACCCGGAGGCCTATGTCCTGAGCGGAGGCCCGGCCTATATGGAGCCGCGGACGCTGCAATACCGGCTCAAGCGCTATACTGCCGCCTGCGGACTGGAGGGCGTTCATGCCCACACGCTTCGGCATACCTTCGCCACGCGGGCCATCGAGTCGGGCTTTGAGTTAAAATCTCTCTCCGAGGTTCTCGGACACGCCACAACGGCTATCACGATGGAGCGCTATGTGCATTCCACCTTAGAGATGAAACGCACGAATATGAATAAGCTCGCCATGCCGGAGATTTGAACCGCATCGGAAATGCAGTGACACACTATCGGCTGATTTTGCAGAAGTTTGCCGAAAATCCTGCAATTTTCTTTCACTGAGTGGCATACTCTGCGAAACTGCGGAAGCGCCGCGGCAGGGCCCTTCACGGGGAATGAATCGCACGATACGTTTTTCGAAATGTGCACAGGAAACGAAAACGAGAGAAAGAACGATGGAGATGACGCAGCATGGCGGCAACACTTTCCCGGCCGGTCGCGGAAGCAGCCGATGAACCACGCACGATATACATCGCGCTTCCGCAGGTACAGACGCGCCGGGGCTATCTGGTCTTCAAGCGCTGTTTTGATTTTACCTTTGCACTGCTCGCGCTGATCGTGCTGGCCGTCCCCATGGGGATCATCGCCGCGATCATCGCGCTGGATTCCCCGGGCGGGCCGATCTACCGGCAGGAGCGCCTCGGGAAAGACGGCAAGCCTTTTTTGATCTGCAAGTTCCGCTCCATGCGCATGGATGCGGAAAAGGACGGGCCAAAATGGGCCGAACGCAGCGACGACCGCTGCACACGCTTCGGCACCCTCCTGCGCAAGACGCGGCTGGACGAGCTGCCGCAGCTCTGGAACATTCTGAAGGGCGAGATGAGCTTTGTCGGCCCGCGTCCGGAACGAAAATACTTCTACGAGCAGTTTGAAAAGTACATCGTCGGCTTTTCCAACCGGTTGGTCGTCACGCCGGGCCTGACCGGCTACGCGCAGGTCAACGGCGGCTACGAGCTCGCACCCGAGGAAAAGATCGTATATGACATGGAATACATTGCCCGCCGGTCGATCCGGCTCGATCTGCAATGTATTGTAAAAACAGCGCTTCTCATTTTTACCCACGATGGTGCACGCTGAGAAAACACGATGAGGATCGGAGGAACATACATGAACGATACACAGTCCCCGCAGGCAGGCAGCGGGAAGGTCGAGGTCACGCTTCTGGATATTCTGAAGCTGCTGCTCTCCAAGAGCTACTGGCTGCTGCTTGCCGGCGTTCTCGCAGGCGCCTGCGTCTTTCTGGTCACGACCTTCCTGATCACGCCGACCTATGAATCCCGCGTCAGCTTCTATGTGTATAACAGCACGAACAACAGTGTGCAGTCCGGCACGATCAATAACGGCGACCTGCAGGCCGCCGAGAGTCTGGCCACGACCTATTCCAAGATCCTGGCCAGCAATTCGATCCTCGACGCCGTGCTGCAGGAGCTTGGCCCGGATGTATCGCTGTCGCGCAAGAGCCTCAGCGGCATGGTTTCGGTATCTGTTATCACAGATACCCAGCTGCTCGAGGTCGTCATCACCTCGACGGACCCGGCCTTTGCCTGCCGGGTCGCAGGGGCCTTCGCCAAGGTCGCGCCGACCGAGATCGTCCGCATCACGAAGGCCGGCGGTGTTGAGATCGTCGACCAGCCGGAGATACCGACGGACAAGGCCTCCCCGCGCACCGTCTTCGATGCCGCGATCGGCGTGATCATCGGTGTGATGGTGGCCGCCGTCATCGTGATCCTGCGGACGCTCGCCGACACGACGATCTATCTGCCGGAGGATATTGAGAACATGGTCGGCATCACGGTGCTTGGGCAGATCCCGGACATCAATTCCGCCGATGACAACTACGCTTACTGGACCGTAACGGAAGAAGGTGCCGCTAAAAATGAAAAAGAGTAATAATAAAGCAGCAGCTGAGGCTATCACGGTCAATCGCCGCAGGCTTCTGAATAACGACGCCCCCTTCGCCATGAAGGAGGCCTATGTCAAGCTTCGCACCAGCCTGATGTTCTGCATGACGGCGGACAAGGCGCGGCCCTGCAAGACCTTCGCCGTCACGAGTGCGAAGCCCTCCGAGGGCAAGAGCCTGACCGCTGCGAATATCGCCATCAGCTATGCCATGCTCGGCAAGCGTGTCCTGCTGATCGATGCCGACATGCGCAAGCCAACGCAACGCCGTCTCTGGAAGGTCGAGCTTTCCACGGGCCTGTGCGACTACCTCGCCAAAATCTGGCAGCTCGAGCTGGCGAAGGTCACGGAGCTGCCCCTCTGGATCGTCTGCACCGGTACGATCCCGCCGAACCCGTCCGAGCTGCTGTCCTCCGACCGCATGAAGGGTTTCGTGGAGAGCTGCGCGGACTACTACGACTACGTCATCATCGACACGCCCCCGATCAACACGGTCGCCGACGCGCAGATCATCTCGACCTTTGTCGACGGCATCGTGCTCGTGGCGCGCTCCGGCAATACGACTGCGGACGAGCTGAATGCCGCGACTGTCGCTGTACGCCGCGCGGGCGGGAATCTCTGCGGCGTCGTGCTGAACGGTCTGAACATGAAATCCGTGAAATACGCCAGCAAGTACAAATACGGTGATAAGTACGGCTACCGCTATTCCTACAGTGAGTCCTATGGCGCAAAGTAACCCCGCAATCGACCTGACGCTCGACTACCACGCGCATATCCTGCCCCGCTGCGACCACGGCAGCGACGGCGTGGAGACGTCCCTGCGGCAGCTCGCCATGGCCGCCGAGGCAGGGATCCGGACCGTCTGCGCCACGCCGCACTTCTACCCGCACCGCGAGAACGCCGCCGCCTTTCTGGAGCGCAGAGCGCGCTGCGCCGCGGCGCTGCCGCGCAGGCCGGAGCTTCCGCGCATCCTGCTGGGGGCCGAGGTCCTGATCTGCGACGGCATGGAGCGGCTTGACGACCTCCCACGCCTGTGTCTGGAGGGGACGAACGAGCTGCTGCTGGAAATGCCGTTTTACGCGTGGCCGTCCTCCCTGTGGGATACGCTGTTCGCCCTGTGTGAGCGGCAGGACGTCCGCATCGTTCTGGCCCATGCGGACCGATACCCGAAGGAAAATATCGAAAGGCTGATCCGGGAGGGCATCCCGCTTCAGCTCAATGCCGTCTGCCTGACGAAGCCGTTCAAACGCAGACGATATCTGGAATGGATCCAAAGCGGCTATGTCAAATACCTCGGGAGCGATATCCATATGCTTGGAGACGGCTACCGGGATTGGAAGAAATGCAAAACGCTTCTGGAAAAGAAGCTACGCTGAGAGAAGGAACGCCCATTGCACGCCACAGAAACATCGCTGCCGCTCGTTTCAATCATCATGCCTGCCTTTAACGGAGAACCCTATATCGGCGCTGCCATTCGCTCCGTTCTCGCGCAGAGCTATGCGCGCTGGGAGCTGCTGATCCTTGACGACGGCTCTGCCGACCGAACGGCGGAGATCGCAGAGGCCTTTGAAAAATCCGATCCCCGGATTCGCCTATTCCGCAATCCAAAGAACCTGGGCGCGGCGCAGACGCGCAACCGCGGCTTTGCTCTGGCGCAGGGCGAATGGATCGCGCTGTTGGACTGCGACGATATATGGCATACAGACAAGCTGGAAAAGCAGCTTGCTCTTGCATCGCGCGGTGATATTCTCTACTGCTCCTATGCACTGATAGACGAGAGCGGCAAACACCTGTCCGATTTTCTCGTTCCGGAGTCGACGGACTACGAGGCCATGCTGCGGGAAAGTGTTTTAAGCTGCTCCACGGTGCTGCTGCGCCGTTCGATCCTCGCCGGGCAGCGCTTTCCGACGGAATACTATCATGAAGACTATGTATTCTGGCTTGAACTTCTGAAGGCCGGATACCGGGCGATCGCCTGCACGGAGGTGCTGGCGGATTACCGTCTTGTAAAGGGCTCCCGCTCCAGCGATAAGCGAAATGCGGCAAAAAACCGCTGGCTGATCTATCGCAGGGTGGAAAAGCTTTCAATTTGGAAATCCGCAGCCGTTTTTGCAGTCTATGCCTGCCATGCGCTGCGGAAGCACAGGAGGGCACGATGAAGGTACTTCTGCTCTCCCACAACCCGGTCACGACCTATAACAACATGGGCAAGACGTTTCTGTCCCTTTTTTCCGCATTCCGCCCGGAGGAGCTTTGCCAGCTCTTCCTCTACCCCGCTGTCCCGGATACGGCCTGCTGCGGCAGCTATTATCGCTTCACGGATCGCGAAGCGCTGCACTCCATCTGGGATCGGCATGCCGTCGGCGGGGAGATCAGCCCAGATCCGGCGTGCCATGACAAATTCACCAGCGAAAAAGAGGAGCGAACCTATCGTTCGCCCCGCAGCCGCTCCGAGCCCATGCGTCTGGCCCGCGATCTCATCTGGCAGCTCAGCCGCTGGGATCATCCCGGCCTGAAGGCATGGCTCGACCGCGAAAGGCCCGACGTTCTTTTCGTCGCGCCCGGCAAGCAGGAGCTGCTGTACGACATTGCGCTGACCCTTGCGCGCGAGCGGCATATCCCGATCGTGAGCTATATCTGCGACGATTTCTATTTCCTGCAGGGGCAAAATGCCTTTTGGGCAAAGCTCCGGCAGAAGCGCCTGCGCCGCAAAATCGCGGTCCTGCTGCAGGAGACCGCCCTGACCGTGACGATCTGTCCCGAGCTTGCGGCGCGATACCACGAGAGCTTCGGCGCAGAGGTGACGGACGTGATGACCTGTCCGCCGTTTGCCGTTCATCCCTATACGGAGCCGGGCCGCGACGCTTTGCACCGCTGCCTGACCTACATGGGGAACCTCGGCTGCGGCCGCGGCCAGCCCCTGCTGGAGCTTGGGCAGACGCTGGACGCGCTGAACCGGCAGGAAGGGACCGATTTTACGCTGGAGATCTATACTGATCACAAATACCCGGAGCTGCTGGAGCGTCTGGCGGCCTGCCCGGCGATCCGCATGCACGGCTTTGTCACCGGGAAAGCATATCAGGCAGCCTTTGACGGCGCCGATGCCTTTGTCCATGTGGAGGCCTTTGACAAAGAGAACCGGGACCGCGTCCGCTATTCCGTCTCCACCAAGATCATCGAGAGCCTTGCCAGCGGCAGGCCCCTGCTGGCCTACGGGCCGGGGGATGTCGCCTCCATGGCCTATCTGCGCCGGAACGGCTGCGCCGCGCTGGCCAGTTCCATGCAAGAGCTTTCTGCCGTTATAAAGGCCGTTCTGACGCAGGAGCCATATCGCAGGCAGCTCGTTGAGCGCGCCGCGGCAGTTGCCAGACGCGAGGCCGATAACAGCGCGCGCCTGCATGCGCTGCTGGAGCGCGTGGCTGCGGAGGGAGCAAAATGAAAATTCTGCAGATCAACTGTGTCTATGGAACCGGGAGCACCGGCCGCCTGACGCAGGCGATCCACACCCGCCTGCTGGCAGAGGGAATCAAATCCGTTGTCTGCTGCGGCCGCGGCCCGCGCAGTACAGACCCGCACGTCCATAAGGTCTGCGGGGAGCTGTACGCCAAGGCACAGCATGCCGAGGCCGATCTGACCGGACTGGTTTACGGCGGCTGCGTGCTCTCGACCGCACGCTTGCTGCATATTCTTCGGCGGGAGGCGCCGGATATCGTCCACCTTCAGTGCATCAACGGCTATTTCGTCAATATTTTCCGTCTTGTCCGCTGGCTGAAACGGCACCGCATTCCAACGCTGCTGACGCTCCACGCAGAGTTCCCCTATACCGCCAACTGCGGTATTGCGGCAGACTGCGAAAAGTGGCGCACCGGCTGCGGCAGCTGCCCGCAGCTGCGGGCGCAGACCGGCTCCCTGCTGTTTGACCGAACGGCCGCCGCTTGGAAGCGGATGCGGGATGCATTCGCCGGGTTTTCCAACTGCACCGTCGTTTCCGTCTCACCCTGGCTTCGGGGCCGGGCAGAGCAGGCGCCCGTTCTGGCCGGGCTGCGCCATGTGACCATTGGAAACGGCGTAGAGACCGCGATATTCCATCCGGTGGCTGCAGCTGACCTGCGGCGAAGATACACATCCGCCAGACGCAGGCTCGTGCTCCATGTGACCGCTTCCTTTTCCATCGAGGAGGGCAGTCTGAAGGGCGGATGGTACGTTCTTGCCCTTGCAAAGCGCATGCCGGACGTCACATTCGCCGTCGTAGGGAACCGCGAACCGCTGCAGAACGTGCCGGACAATGTGCTGGATATCGGCCGGTTGGAAGATCAGGCAGCGCTCGCAGCGTGGTACAGCGCCGCGGACGCCGCACTGCTGACGAGCCGACGAGAGACCTTCTCGCTGGTAACTGCCGAAAGCCTCTGCTGCGGCACGCCGGTCGTCGGCTTCCGCGCAGGCGGGCCTGAGAGCATCGCGCCGCCATCCTGCTGCGAATTTGTGGAATATGGCGATCTGGACGCGCTGGAACATGCCCTGCGCAGCCGGTTGGAAGCCACACCGGACCGGGCGGCGATTGCCGCAGATGCTGCAGCACGGTTCAGTATGGAGAATATGTATCGTGCCTATAAGGCTGAGTATACGGCGCTTTCGTTAATGGCGGATAAATTGGAAAGCAAAGAGGTCAAACTGTGGAAAAGCAGAAAACACATCTGACAGAACACCAAACACTCCTGTTGGAGATGCTGCATGATTTTGACCAAGTCTGTCGAAATCATAACATACATTATCAGTTATTTGCCGGAACTGCGCTTGGCGCTGTAAGACACGGGGGATTCATTCCGTGGGATGATGACATTGATGTTATTCTCATGCGCGATGAGTATGAACGTTTCTTCCGAGAAGCCGCAGGCGACTTTGACCCATCGGTCTATTATGTTCAAAGAGATAACAGCCCACATTGGCCGATGCAGTTTTCGAAGCTCCGGCGAAACGGAACTGCCTGCATAGAAAAATATCATCCGAAGGACAAATTAGTACACCAAGGCGTTTATATTGATATTTTCCCATGTGATAATCTGGCAAATAATGGCTTGATCCGAAGGCTTCAGTTTGCTGCATCTAAAGTTGTCATCGCCAAAGCGCTGTATGTCCGCGGCTATGAAACAAACAGCATTGCAAAGAAACTGTTTATGCAGTTTTGCCGCATAGTGCCGCGCCGTCCTCTTGAGGAATTCTGCATACGCAGGAAGGACGCAGGCACAGAAATGGTACATTCCTTTCTGGCAGCTTCCAAAAGCTATAAAAAGAACCTTTTGCCCCGGGAATGGCTCAACAACACAATGGAAATCCAATTTGAGGATTTCACGTTCCCGATCTCACGGCATTATGACGCTCTTTTGCGAAATTTATATGGAGATTACCATCGGATTCCCTCTCCAGAGGAGCGTAAATGTAAGGAACATACCGCAATTCTGGACCTAGAGCATTCCTATACTGAATATCTGGACAAGCAAGCTACTATGTCAATCAAAATACATACAAAATGTATTCGATAAAGAAGCAGGAGGGTGATCGATGTAACATTTCGCTAAGTTTCGAAGGTACATGTATTCAAATTATTTCAGAGAGGGGTAAAACAACATGAGGAAAGCCATTTCTATACTGCTCGTATTCGTGATGTGTCTATCGCTTCTCCCGGCGAATGCCATCGCAAAAGATAGCAGTAGAACCGAGCAGCCCTTGAGCACCGAATTGAATAAGGGCAGCGAAATTCCCGGTACCGCTTACCACGTTATTTCCAAGAAAAACTACTCCATCGCGCCGGATATTTCCGAGTCCGTGATTATCACGAACAACGACGCGGGCAACTCCCAGACCGTTGCCAACGTCATGCAGGTCAACCCGAATGAGGGACGGGCGAAAATTGTAGCCGGTTACGGCAACCGCAACCCGAAGGAGCTTGGCTGGACGCTGAAGACCACGACCGAGCAGGCGCACGTCTATGAAAGGGAGACGGGCCTGAACGTCGTCGGCGGCGTCAACGCCTCGTGGTTCAACATCAACACCGGCGAGCCCTCCGGCTATCTCGTGATGAACGGTGTCGTGCATCACGACAACTCCAGCCGCGCCTATCTTGCCGCGTTTGACGACGGCTCCGTTAACGTCTTCCGCGAGGGCACGACCCTTGCGCAGGCCGAGGCCAGCCAGAGTGAAAAGCAGGGCAAGGCCGTTCAGATCGTCGAGGCGGTCGACGCGCTCGTCGCCATGGTCTGGGACGGCAAGGTCGTCGTCTCCCAGTCCGGCAACGGCGGCTATTACCCGCGCACCAGCGTCGGCGTCAAGGCCGACGGCACGGTCGTCCTGTTCCAGGCAGACGGCACCATGGCCCCCCGCTCCGTCGGCTACACCGCAGAGGAAGAGGCCCGCATGATGGTCGCGCTCGGCTGCGTAGCCGCCATCCAGCTCGACGAGGGCGGCTCCTCCACCTACCTCTCCCAGCGCGAGGGCGAGAGCGACCTGACCATGCGCAACACACCCGCAGGTGGCAGCGAGCGCGTGGTCTCCGGCACGATCCTCGTCGTCTCCACCGTTGCTGCCTCCGGCGAGTTCGACCACGCCGCCGTCACGCCCGACGGCGAATACTACACACCCAATTCCACGGTCGAGCTATCAGCCAGCGCCATGGACTTTTCCGGCGCTCCTGCCAAGTCCCTCCCCGCGGATGCCGTCTTTACCACCAGCGATGCGGCCATGGGCACTGTGAGCGAGACCACTGTCAATGGCAGCGGCGCTTCCGCCGTGTTCACTTCGTCCGGCAAGACCGGCGACGTGACGATCGACCTAGTCAGCGGCGGCAAGACGGTCGGTTCGACCATCCTGCATGTGCAGGAGCCGGACGCCCTCTCGTTTGCGTCGAGCGAAGTCAACCTCAACTATAACGACGTCAGCGACCTTGGCTTCCGGGCGACCTATCAATCCGAGCAGGTCCATCTCAAGGACGGCGACATCAACTGGGCCATCTCAGACCCGGACGCCGGTTCGTTTGCGAACAACCGGTTCGCCGTCACGAGCAACGTGAAATACTCCGGCAGCCCGACCGTCACCGCCACGCGCGGCGACCTGAGCGCCACAGTTACCGTGAATATCGGCATGGAGCCGACCATGATCCTCGACGGCGGCGATGAGGACCCGTGGGATTATTCCACCATCGGCACGACCGTCGAAAGCTTTGACGGCATGGCCTCCAATGCAGTCGCGACCTATCACTATGCCGGCCGCGGCGGCGTGGTCAAGGGCTCCATCGTCTCCGATACCGCCGAGGAATATGCCGACATCGTCCGCTTCGGTCATAAGGCCATCAAGCTGGAATATGACTGGACCGGTCTCACCGGTACCGATGGCGCCTGTCTCGGCCTTGGCGATAACCTCGCCATTGACGGCACGCCGACAGCGCTTGGTGTCTGGGTCTATATCCCCGAGGGAGTCCCTGTCCCGTGGCTGCGCGCGCAGATCGCCACGAGCACAAACGGCGGTGCAAGCTGGACGAACGCCTATGTCAACTTCAGCAACGGCAGTGCCGGGAGCGGCGAGGGATTGAAGACCGGCTGGCAGTATCTTGAAGCCGATCTGACCCAGTATGCAGGTGCCCTGATCCGCGCCAACAGCGGCATGCTGTTCCGTGCGATGGTCACTACCGGCGGCATCGGCTGGTACAACACCGACGGCGTCAAGCTCGACAAGGGCGACCTGAAGGGCTACATTCTTCTCGATAATTTCTGCGTCGTCTACGGCGCAAACAATCAGGACGTCACGGCTCCGGTCGTGTCCTCCATCCAGCTCGTGAACGACGACGGCACCAAGACAGAGCTCGAGGACGGCATGACCCTCCACTCCGACAAGCTCCGTTTCTTCGTTACCTACCACGACAGTGAGGAGACCGATCCCTACGCCACCGGCGTGGAATCCGCCTACTTCTACTTCGACGGCACCTATCGCGGCAAGTACGATTGTGACATTCTCGGCAGCACCTCCGGCCTGATGCACTTCGGCAACGGCCTGCACTCCATCACGTTCTACCTGAAGGACGGCTACGGCAACGTCACCCGCGAGACCCGCTACTTCACCGTCGAAGCCGAAAAGCCGGACGTGCCGAACATTGTGCTGAACACGCTGGGTGTTCCCACCGTCGGCAAAACGTGGCAGCTGGCGCTGGAGAGCGATGATCCCGCTTCCGTCACCTCTCTGACGGCAACCATCTCCGTCACGCGCAGCTATCCCGTTGCGAACGTCACCTTCCCCGAGGGCGTGACGGGCAGCTGGAGCTACGATCCCTCCAAGGGCGTCGTCTCCGTGGAGATCACCACCATTGACCACGCGAAGTATACGGCCGGTGCGCTGGCCACGGTCGACATTCCCATCCCCACCTCCGTCACAGAGGGCAGCAGCATCAACGTGCAGGTCACGAAGGGCTCCTACGGCTGCAAGCAGACGGAGGGCCTCGATATCAGCGACCTGAACCAGTATGCGACCGGCTTCACCACGCCTGTGGCAAATTACCCGATCGAGGCCATGTACCGCATCACGGCGGAGACCGCCGTAGCAGGCAGCAAGGCCACCGCGACCGTGACCGTCGTGCGCGACGGCGCTGCGGCAGCCGGTGTCAGCGTCTATGCCAACGACGTTCTGCAGGGCCAGACCGATGAGAACGGCCGGATCGACATCTCCGGTCTGACGGCGAACGAGGGCAGCGTGAACCTGCGCGCCGAGGACGCCGAGGGCAACTGCTCCTATCAGATCACCCTGTTCAGCTACAACGCCGTGGGCGACGAGACCGGCGCGCCCTACAACATCATCTACGCCCTCTCCCCTGCCGCAGACGGCAAGACCATCACCTGGATGAGCGACCCGCGCCGCAGCGCCGCTGCCGCCGTCGCGGAGCTTTCCACCAATGCTGACCTGAGCGGAGCTGAGCAGATCGACGGCACGAGCCGCCTGATCTCCTACTCCGGCAGCAAGCAGATCAACCGCGTGAACGGCGTGACGCTGAGCGGCCTGACTGCGGGCACAACCTACTACTACCGCGTCGGCGACGGCACGGTCTGGTCCGAGATTCGCAGCTTCACCGTCCCGGCAGCCGGGAAGCAGACCCGCTTCTTCCTGCTGGCAGACATTCAGGAGGAGGCCGCCCTTGAGGGCATGGGCCGCATCGCCAGCCATCTGGCTGGGCAGTATCCCTTCGGCGTTCAGCTCGGCGACGCCGTGGACAATGTCCGCTACTACAACCAGTGGGACGACGCACTGAAGCTCTTCACGCTCGACGGCATCCGTGACACCGACGTGATCCACGTCATCGGCAACCACGAGGCAGACGACAGCGGCAACGGCGCTATCGCCGTGAAATCCGTGTTCGGCGTGCCCGCCGACTGGTATTCCGTGGAGCGCGGCGACGTCTACATCGCCGTCCTGAACCACACCTCCGACAAGGACACCCTGCAGCAGTTCGCACAGTGGCTGATCGAGGACGCTGCGAAGACGAACTGCACCTGGAAGGTGCTGGTCACGCACGTCCCCGCCTACTATACCAACCCCACCGGCGGCGGCGAGATCTATCAGCAGTATCTGCCCGCAGCCTGCGACGCAGCCGGGATTGACTTCTACTTCTCCGGCAATGACCACAGCTACGCCCGCACCGCTCCCTTGACGGCCGGTCAGGTGGAGGAAAAGGGCACCGTGTACTACATCTGCGGCTCCACCGGCGGTAAGTCCTACTCCATCGTGGATAATAAGGACTTCCACTTCGAAAAGGCCACGCTCGACTTCGAGAGCATCTATGTCGACGTCACCGCCGACCGCTTCCAGGCTACCGTTACAGCGTATAATGTGGCAGAGGACGGAAGTAAGACCGTGCTCGACCAGTATAGCAAGAGGAAGACCCCGCTGTGCGAGAATGATGAGCACACATACGATTACGACAGCGACACGGATATCCTTTCCTGCGAGGTCTGCGGCTACGAGACCGGCGCGAAGGAAAGCGCCTACCCCGGCTGGGCGAAGGATACGAAGACGGGAAAGAATCGCTATTTCATCGGCGGCAGCCCGGTCACGGGAGCTTTGGTCCTCCCGGATGGCACCTACTCGTTCGATCAGGACGCTCTTGCCTATCAGGGCACTTATGAGCTCAATGGTGAGCAGTGCGAATTTGACAGCGGCCGCTTTGTCCGCTGCACAACGGCAGATGTTGTCGACGCTGGTCTTTGCGGTCAGACAGTCTACTATGTCTTCTACCGCGACGGTAGGTTTGCAGTTGGTGGTTCCGGTGCCATGAATGATTATGAGTTCCGCGGTGTGACCCCGATCCGCAAGCATAACGGTCAGATCAAGCAGATCATCATTGGCAAAGATATCACCTATATCGGTAAGTTCAATTTCAATTGGTGCAGCAAGTTGCAGAGCGTGACCTTCGAAGAGGAAACCAAGCTGGAGCGCATCGGCTGGGGTGCTTTCGGCTACAGCAGCCTGCCTTCCATCACGATCCCTGATTCCGTTACACAGATCGATGGCTATGCATTCTACTATTGCTCCAAGCTGACCGATGTTACAATCAACGAGGCCAGCAAACTGGCAGTGCTTGGGGAGTATGTCTTCAAAGCCGATACCCGGATCACAAGTCTTTACATCCCCGATGGGGTTGTGAAGATCGGCACTGATATCTTCCGTGATGCGCACGACACCGTAACGCTTTCCGTTGCCGCAAACTCTTACGCACAGAGCTACGCCGAGAAATACGGTCTGGCTTATGTTGCCAGACCTGTTCCCGCAGTGATCATCGCCAGCGGCAGCTGCGGCGACAACGCAGCCTGGGAGCTGGACAACGAGGGGACACTCAAGATCACCGGCAGCGGCCCCATGGCGGACAACAGCACAAACCACACGCCGTGGGAAGCCTATAAGCACCAGATCCGTCATGTCGTCATCGGCAGGGATATCACAGCCATCGGCAAGTTCAACTTCTTCTGGTGCAGCAAGCTGGAGACCGTGACCTTCGAAGAGGGCTCGCAGCTTGACCGCATCGGCTGGGGCGCCTTCGGCTACAGCAGCCTGCCTGCTATCACGATCCCTGACTCTGTTACCCGGATTGACGGCTATGCGTTCTACTATTGCTCCAAGCTGACCGATGTTGCGATCAGTGAGAACAGCAAGCTGGCAAGCCTCGGCGAGTACGCATTTAAGGCAGACGGCAAAATGACCTACCTGTACATTCCTGACGGCGTTACAAAGATCGGCACCGCGATCTTCAAGGATGTCAGCGGCGTAACGCTCTCCGTGGCCGAGAATTCCTATGCACAGGCCTATGCGGAAAAGTACGGCATCGCCTATACCGCCCGCCCCGTCCCCGCGGCCATCATTGCCAGCGGCAGCTGCGGCGACAACGCAGCTTGGGAGCTGGACAACGAGGGAACGCTCAAGATCACCGGCAGCGGCCCCATGGCTGACAACGGCACGAACCATTCTCCATGGGAAGCGTATAAGCATCAGATCAGGCAGGTCATTATCGGCAAGGATATTACAGCCATCGGCAGATTCAACTTCTTCTGGTGCAGCAGGATCGAAAGCGTTTCCTTTGAAGCAGGCTCACAGCTCGAGCGCATCGGTTGGGGAGCCTTCGGATACAGCAGCCTGAAGACGATCGCCATTCCGGACAGTGTGACCCGGATCGACGGCTATGCTTTCTACTATTGCTCCAAACTAAGTGACGTGACGATCGGCGAAAACAGCCGCCTTACAAGCATGGGCGAATATGTTTTCAAGGCTGATACGAGCCTGCACAGCCTCTATATTCCCGACAGCACAGTCCAGATCGGCGCTAACATCTTCCTCGACGCTGTCGCCAATGTGACACTGTCCGTCGGTGAGAACTCCTATGCGCAGGCCTATGCAGAAAAGTTCGGCATTGCCTATGTTGCCCGTCCCGTTCCCGTGCGGATCGTCGCCAGCGGAAGCTGCGGCGAGAATGCACTTTGGGAGCTGGATTCCGAAGGCACTCTGAAAATCAGCGGCAGCGGTCCCATGGCTGACAACGAGACAAACCACGCCCCATGGGAAGCCTGCAAGCAGCAGATCAAGCAGGTTGTCATCGGCAAAGATATTACCTATATTGGCAAGTTTAACTTCTTCTGGTGCAGCAAGCTGGAAACTGTGACCTTTGAAGCGGACTCGAAGCTCGAGCGCATCGGCTGGGGTGCCTTTGGCTACAGCAGCCTCGAGACGATCACCATTCCCCACAGCGTCACCAGACTGGATGGCTATGCCTTCTATTACTGCGCAAAGCTGACCGATGTGGAGATCAGTGAAAAGAGTTCTCTCACCAGCATGGGTGAATATGTGTTCAAGGCCGATACCAGGATGTCCAGCCTGTATATTCCGGATGGCGTAACAGCCATGGGCAAGAACATTTTCCTTGACGCTGCGGAGGTAACGCTCTCTGTCGCGGCCGGCTCCTATGCGCAGGCCTATGCAGAAATGTATGGCATCGCCTATACGCTCCGCGGCGAAGCGGATGCGCAGGCCATTGCCGAATTCTCAGGCGAGATCGATATGTCGCCCATTGAGGATGAGTTGGCTGTGTTCGAGGAAGCATTTCTGGAACAGGACGAACGCTGAATAAACAATCGCCACAGGGGCCTTGCGCCCCTGTGGCAATCAAACTTGTGAGGATCCATATGCAAAAATTTGACTTCAAGCCTTTGATTCTGAAAATTCTATACAGCTTTGCAGGGGCAATCGTGTGTCTGCAGGTCATACATATGGATCGCGCTGTCAGTTTCTGCTTCTATGCCACCTTTTATCTAACGCTGATATTCTGGATTACATGCGCATTGCAAAGGATGGAGCGACTCGAATTCTGGATGCTTGCCGGAATACTCATTGCATTTGTCAGTGTTCTGATCAATGCCGCCCTCAGCAGTTCAGTGATCACGATGCAATACCTTAAAAAACTGTTATCATTTTTTAGCACTATACTCTTTTTTTCAGCTGCCTATAAATCAGTACCAAATACCTCTGTCCGCCGTTGGATCTACGGCATTCTGGATCTCGTATCTGCCTATCTGATCGTCGCCTACTTTTATCAGGGCCAGCGAGCCTATCTGTTCCATGGCGTTGTTTCAAACTATCTGACCTTTGGCTTTACCAATCCGAATTTGACCGGATTGTTTCTTGTGGGAATGATCATGCTGGAAATGAATCGTCTTCCCGCACTGACGCGCTCGTGGCAGCGCATTCCGGCATGGGCAGAAGTCTGCTTTCTGCTGTTCTTTCTCTGGAAAACACAAGCCCGGAATGCTCTGCTTTCCGTTATTCTGTTTCTGGTTATTTTCTTTGTTCTGTCCCTGCGGAAAGCAGATCAGCTCCATTTTGGGAAGACCTTCTCCAAAATTGCAGCCGTATGGCCGCTCCTCTTTGCCGGAGCATATATTCTGTTTCTGCAGCTGCCCGGCGTGATCAGACTGTTTTCATTTTTGGAATCTGCCGGTAAGGACCTCACATCGCGCATGGAGATATGGCTGCGTGCATTGCGTCTCTGGCTCTCCTCCCCCATCTTCGGTGCCTACGCGCAGGCGAGCGGTGGTTTGGGGAGCAGCCAGTTCCATAACACACACATCGATATTCTGGTATCCTACGGACCGATCGTTTTGTGTATTGTCTGTTTTGCACTGTATTCCCTGATCTATATGAGTGGAAAACGTCAATCCCGGCAACAGTTTCTTTTTACGATCGGCTTCACCTGTGAGATCATCCTGGGCGTCGGCGAGGCAGCGATTTTTTCCGGCGGATTGGGCGTGTATCTGTACGCCGGTACCTTCCTGCTGCTCCGAAACCTTTGTCAGCCGGAGGCCGGCATGGAGGCTGCACCATGAACCTCATTTTCTTATCCAATTTCTATAACCATCATCAGGGGCCGCTATGCCGTGCACTGGCCGCGCAAAGCGGCGTCTCGTTCCGGTTCCTGGCCAGTGGATCGATCTCACTGGAGCGGCGCGCGATGTGGGGCGAGATCAGGGATCTTCCGGATTTTGTTGTCACGCCGCGCACTCCGGCAGAGTGGGCCGAAGCATCCCATGAAATTCTTGCAGCAGATGCCGTGATCGTCGGCTCTGCGCCGCAGATCCTGCTGCGGGAACGCCTGCGGGAAGGAAAACTGATCCTGCGCTATCAGGAACGCCCTCTGAAAAACGGCTTGGCGCCCCTGAAATTTCTGCCACGAATGATAAAGTGGCACCGTTGGAATCCCTCTAACAAGCCGGTGTATCTTCTGTGCGCCAGTGCCTATGCCGCCGGGGATTATGCAAAAATGGGATTGTTCCGCGGGAAGTCCTACAAATGGGGATACTTCCCTGCTGCACTTCCCTATGATACGGAAACACTGCTCCCACAAAAAGAGCCGGGCAGTATATTCTGGGCGGGGCGCTTTCTGGCTTGGAAGCATCCGGATGATGCGATCCGGCTTGCGGCTAGGCTGCGGGATGCAGGCTATTCGTTTTCTCTGCGTATAGCGGGAAGCGGGACATTGGAACCGAAGCTGCGTGGAATGATCGCACAATATGCTTTGGAATCTCAGGCCTGCCTTCTGGGCAGCCTGTCACCGGAGCAGGTGCGCCGGGAAATGGAACGCAGCGCAATATTTCTGTTTACTTCGGATCGGCACGAAGGCTGGGGCGCTGTGTTGAACGAGGCCATGAACAGCGGCTGCGCAGTCGTTGCCAGTGACGCAGCCGGCTCGACGCCCTATTTGGTCGAGAATAGCGTAAATGGCTGTGTCTATCGCGCCGGGAATAGGAATGAACTATACGAAAATGTCGTACGGTTGTTGGAGCAGCCATCTACACGGGAAGCAATGGGCAAACATGCCTATGAGACCATCACAAACACCTGGAATGCTCAAGAAGCCGCCCGTCGGCTGGTCGATTTGATCCGGGCCATTTCAGAGGGGGTTCCGTCCCCCGAACTCTATTCAGAAGGGCCGTGCAGCCGCGCTTAGCCACTGCTGGCATATATCGCAAATATGAAAGTATCTTTTTTCAGCCGACGTGCCGCCAAAAACGCGGGCTGGCTGGTCGCAGGTAGAGTCCTGCACATGGCACTGGCCTTTCTGGTCAATCTGCTCACTGCACGCTATCTGGGGCCGAGTAACTATGGTCTGGTCAACTATGCCGCCCTGTATACCGCCTTTTTCACATCCTTTGCCACTCTGGGGTTGAGTTCACTCCTTTTGAAGGACTTTATGGATGACCCGGAGGGTGCCGGAACTACAGTTGGAACGGCGATCGCAATGCGGCTGCTGTCCAGTACGCTGTCTGCGGTCAGCATTCTGGCCATAGTGGCCGCTGTGGACCGTGGAGAGCGCTTGACCATGACCGTGGTAGCGCTTTACAGCATGTCCCTGATCTTTCAGGCGTTTGATACCATTCAGTACTGGTTTCAAAGTCGGCTGGAGTCCAAATACGCAACAATTGCCACATCGGTTGGGTATATCATCGTCTCTTTCTACAAAGTACTCCTTCTGGTTTTGGGCAAGGACGTTCGCTGGTTTGCCATCTCCAACACAATCGATTATGCCGTGGCAGCCATTGTATTTCTGGGGCTGTACAAGTGGCGCGGCGGTCCCCGTCTGCATATTTCGCCTGCAAAGGGACGCGCCCTTTTGCGCCAGAGCGGGAGCTTTATTCTCTGCGGCCTTATGGTGTCCGTCTATAACTGTACAGACCGCTTTATGCTCAAGCATCTGCTGGATGAGGCCTCCGTTGGCTACTATGCCACGGCTACCAGTCTGGCTACCGTGTGGACCTTCGTCCTGTCGGCTATCATTGATTCGATCACGCCCGGTATCATGCAGGCCCATCGGACGGATCGAGCGCAGTTCGTCCGGCATAACCGGCAGCTGTATGCCCTTGTTTTCTATCTTTCTGTTGCCGTCTCCGCCGTGATCACGCTGCTTGCACGACCGGCTGTCAGCCTGCTCTATGGGGAAGCGTACCTTCCGGCTGTCAGGCCGATGCAGGTCATTACATGGTACACCGCATTCTCTTATCTGGGCGTGGCCCGCGGCGCGTGGGTGGTATGCGAAGGAAAGCAAAAGTACCTGACACCGCTTTATATCGGCTCCGCGTTGGTGAATGTGGCTCTGAATTTTCTGCTGATCCCTCGCTGGGGCGCAACAGGTGCTGCCGTTGCCTCCCTGCTGACGCAAATATCTACAACGTTCGTACTTCCGCTTCTCCTACGTCCGCTGCGTCCCAATGGGCTGCTGATGTGTCAGGCGGTCCTGCTGCGTGATGTGTTTCCAAAGTGAAAGAAAACCGATAATTCGCAGAGAAAGGCATGCTGATTATGTCAAGATTTGAAAACAAAGTCCTCCTCATCACGGGCGGCACCGGCTCCTTCGGCCATGCGGTTCTGGACCGCTTTCTGACCACAGACATCCGCGAGATTCGTATCCTCTCCCGCGACGAGAAAAAGCAGGACGACATGCGCCACGCCTATCAGCTGGCCTGTCCCGCCTGCGCGGAGAAAATCAAATTCTACATCGGCGATGTGCGGGACTACCGCTCCATCGCCCCAGCCTTCCGGGGCGTGGACTATGTGTTCCACGCCGCCGCCCTCAAGCAGGTGCCCTCCTGCGAATTTTTTCCCATGGAGGCCGTCAAGACCAATGTGATCGGCTCCGACAACGTCATTGATGCCTGCGTGGAAAACCGGGTCAAGAAGGCGATCTTTCTCTCCACCGACAAGGCCGCCTATCCCATCAACGCCATGGGCATGTCCAAAGCTATGATGGAAAAGAACGTCATCGCCCGGTCGAAGCAGATGCTGGCAGACGATCCCGTGCTTTGCCTGACGCGCTATGGTAATGTCATGGCCTCCCGCGGCTCAGTCATTCCGCTGTTCTGCGACCAGATCGACGAGGGAAAACCGCTGACCGTCACGAACCCCAACATGACCCGCTTCATGATGACACTCAGCGAAGCGGTCGATCTCGTTCTCTATGCCTTCGAGCATGGTAAGCAGGGCGACCTGTTCGTGCAGAAGGCACCCGCCGCGACCATCGAGACGCTGGCACAGGCCATTCTGGAGATGAAGCACTCCGACCTCGGCGTGCAGACCATCGGCACGCGCCACGGCGAAAAGCTCTTTGAGGTACTCGTGACCTCGGAGGAAATGCTGCGGGCGGAGGACCTGCCAGGTTTCTTCCGTATCCACGCCGACAGCCGCGACCTGAACTACGACAACTATTTCTCCAAAGGAAACGCGGAGCTGTCCCAGATCGAGCCGTACACCTCCCACAGCACCCAGCGGCTGGACCTTGACGGCATGAAGCGCCTGCTGCAGAAGCTGAAGCTCTTTGGAGGAAATTGCTGATGAACATTCTTGTCACCGGCGCGCGCGGCTTTGTGGGAAAAAATCTCGTCGCAGCGCTCCGAAACATCCGCGACGGCAAGGACCGCACCCACCCGGAGCTGGACATCCGGGAAATCTTCGAATATGACACGGACGGATCACCGGAGCAGCTTGCTGGTTATGCGAAATCTGCGGATTTCGTATTCCATTTAGCAGGGGTAAACCGCCCAAAAACGGCGGAGGAATACCTCCCCGGCAATACTGGCTCTTTGGAAATACTGCTTGCCGCATTGCAAAACGCGGGCAACCGCTGCCCCGTGATGCTGGCCAGTTCCGCCCAGGCCTCTCTCGTCTGGCGCTATGCGGGCAGCGAATACGGCAAGGCAAAGCTTGCCTGCGAAAAGCGGCTCCGGGTCTACGCCGCCGAGACCGGTGCGGAGGCGCTGATTTACCGCTTCCCCAACGTGTTCGGCAAGTGGTGCCGCCCGAATTACAATTCCGCCGTGGCGACGTTCTGCCACAACATTGCAAACGATCTGCCAATCACGGTCAACGACCCCGCGACGGAATTGGAGCTGGTCTACATTGACGATCTCGTCGCGGAGCTGCTGGCAGCGCTGTCCGGCCGGGCGCACCGCTGCGATTATGACGGCCTGACGCCGATTCCCGGCGGAGATTTCTGCTATGTGCCAGTAACGCACCGCGTGACGCTGGGCAAAATCGTGGAGCTTCTGCAATCTTTTCATGCACAGCCGGAGACGCTGCTGCTGCCGGGAATTCCGGAGGGCAGTTTTGAAAAGAAACTCTACAGCACCTATCTTTCTTACCTGCCGCCGGAGAAAATTTCGTTTCCGCTCAAAATGAACGTCGATATCCGCGGCAGCTTCACGGAGCTGCTGAAAACGCAGAGCTGCGGGCAGTTCTCCGTGAACATCACGAAGCCCGGCGTCACCAAGGGCCAGCACTGGCACTACAGCAAGTGGGAATTTTTTATCGTTGTAGCCGGACACGGGCTGATCCGTGAGCGGCGAATTGATTCCGATAAAATAATGGAATTTGAGGTCAGCGGCGAGCGGATCGAGGCTGTCCATATGCTGCCGGGCTATACCCACAGCATCACGAATCTCAGCGACACCGATAATCTGGTCACATTGATGTGGGCCAACGAGTGCTTCGACCCGCAGCACCCGGACACGTTCTATGAGGAGGTCTGACATGGAAAAACTCAAGCTGATGACGATCCTCGGCACGCGGCCGGAGATCATCCGTCTTTCTGCTACCATCCAGTGCTGCGACCGCTATTTCCAGCAGATTCTCGTCCACACCGGGCAGAATTACGACTACGAGCTGAATCAGGTGTTCTTTGAGGATCTGGGGCTTCGTGCGCCGGACTATTACCTGAACGCCGCCGGGGCGAATCTGGGTGAGACGATCGGCACGATCATTGCCAAGAGCTACGCTCTCATGCAGAAGGTCAAGCCGGACGCCGTGCTGGTGCTGGGCGACACAAATTCCTGCCTGTCCGTCATTGCCGCCAAGCGGCTTCACATTCCGATCTTCCATATGGAGGCCGGGAACCGCTGCTTCGACGAATGCCTGCCGGAGGAAACCAACCGCCGCATTGTGGATGTAACCTCCGACGTAAACCTCTGCTACTCCGAGCACGCAAGGCGCTATCTGAACGCCGCAGGGGTTCCCAAGGAGCGTACCTTCGTGGTGGGCAGCCCCATGGCGGAGGTGCTGCATCAGAATCTTCCGCAGATCGAGGCCAGCGACATTCACGCCCGGCTCGGTTTGGAAAAAGGCAAGTATATCCTGCTCTCCGCCCACCGGGAGGAAAACATCGACACGGAGGAGAATTTTCGTTCCCTGTTCACAGCGGTAAACGCCATGGCGGAGCAATATGGTATGCCGGTGCTGTACTCCTGCCATCCCCGGAGCCGGAAACGATTGGAGGAAAGCGGATTCCAACTGGACAGGCGCGTCATTGCCCACAAGCCGCTGGGCTTTCACGATTACAACTGCCTGCAGATGAACGCTTTCTGCGTCGTGTCCGACAGCGGCACCCTGCCGGAGGAGTCGAGCTTCTACCTGTCGGTGGGCAAGCCTTTCCCGGCGGTATGCATCCGCACCTCCACCGAGCGCCCGGAGGCGCTGGACAAGGGCTGCTTTGTTCTGTCTGGCATCCATACGGAGCAGCTGCTGCAGTCCATTGACTTGGCAGTGCAGATGCAGCAAAACGGCGAATTCGGCACACCTGTCCCCGACTATACCGCCGAGAATGTGTCTGTGAAGGTCGCGCGGATCATCCAGAGCTATACCGGCATCGTGGATCGTTTTATTTGGAGAAAATAGTATTTCTGTCTGGCAGTCCGTCCGAGTGTCCATCTCGGGCGGGCTGTTTTTTGCTTTTTCCGCGCTGCAGCGATGTTTCTGGGATATCCACGCAAAAATTTTTTTGGCTGGGTAAGTTGAAATGTATCGGAAATGTATTGTTCCTGTACCTGCAAATGTATCTTTTTTGGTATCGGGAGGGACAGGCCGGGGCTATCGAAATGCTGCATAATTACCCCCGAATTCTGCGCCGGAATGTGACAACTTCAGGACAGTTTTGTATATGTTTTCATGTCGATGAATAGTGTTCCCCATGGCATCACAGAAATGTATCTTTTTCCGCATTCAATCGTCTCATTCTCGCCTTGTGAAAATGCACGTTTTTGTTTTAATTTTATCTACAATTTTGTTGAAATCGCAAAAAATTATGCTTGAAAAATCGGATTTTTAGTGGTATGATACAAACGTAAGCACAACACACCCCTTTTCCCGCTTTCAATCCTCTCAAGTCACAGGATGGATAAATATGAGTATCTCTTCTAAAAAACCGCTTTACTATCAGTTAAAGCAGACATTACTGAAATGGATCGAGGGCGGCGACTATCCGCCCGGTTCGATTCTGCCGTCCGAAAAGCAGCTGCAGGACTCCTTCGGCATCAGCCGCACGACCGTGCGCATGGCGCTCAAGGAGCTGGAGCAGGAGGGCTTCCTCGTCCGCAGTCCCGGCAAAGGCACGTTCGTCGCCAGCATGAAGATTGAAAGCGGCCCGCGGCGCATTCTCAGCTTCACACAGGAGATGCTGAACATGGGCCTTCAGGTCAGCAATCAGGTCGTCTCCCTCGAGAAGGAGCTGCCAGTGATCCGCACGGCGAACAAGCTGCAGATCCCGCAGGACCAGCCCGTCTGGCGGCTCGAGCGCATCCGCATGGCGGACTCCGTCCCCATCGCCACAGAGGTCAACTATATCCCGGCTGCACTTGTGCCCAATATGGAGGCGCAGCTTGCGCAGAACCAGTCGTTTTATTCCTGCCTTGAGGAGGAATACGGCATCATCATCGTCTATGCACGCGAGCGCGTGGAGTGCCGCCTTGCCAACATGCGGGAGAGCCGGCACCTCGGCATTCCGAAGGGCTCTGCGATCCTGTACGTCGAGCGCCAGACCTTCGGTTACCGCAAGAGCAGGCCGATGGAGCCGTTCCCCGTCGAGTTCGTCAAGATGTCCTACAACGCAGAGAAGTATACATTCCACCAGATCATCCGCAAGGAGTAACATCGTTGTCTGCTGCGGCCGCAGTACACATAGAGAGTTTCAGACCCACAATATCAGGAGGTAACCATGAAAACCACAAAGTGCATCGCCCTGCTTCTCGCCATCGTGATGACGCTGGCACTGTTTGCCGGCTGCTCCAACAGCCCCGCAAATGACCCCGCCACGGACGCTCCCGCGACCGACGCCCCCAGCACCGCCCCCGACAACAGCGATAACACCGATGGAAACGACATTCCTGCCGAAGGCCTGACCTTCCCGAACCCGGTCGAAGCCCCCGAGACCATCACCACCGTCGGCCCGGACGGCAGCCCCGCTGCCTGGTATACCGAGCTGGAGCTGACGCCGGAGGAGCTGGCGCAGGTCCGCTCCATGAACCTCACCGCCTGCTTTGAGCTCATCAACGCCAGCGAGTGGGACAACGCAAACCTCATCGGCTTCCAGGATGCCTGCGAGGCCATGAACATCAAGATCGTCGGCCAGGGCTGCTGCGATCTCGACCCCATCCAGCAGAAGACGAACATGGAATCCTTCGCCGCGCTGAACCCGGACATCGTGACCTGCCAGCCGCAGGACCTCGACGTCTGCGCGCCGACGTTTGACCCGCTGTGGCAGGCAGGCGTCAAGCTGACGTTCATGAGCAACGTTCCCACGGGCTACACGGCAGGCAAGGAATATGTCGGCGCTATCACGGACTCCATCGTCGACATGGGCATCGACAGCGCCGAGATGATGGCTGATGCCATCGGCGGCGAGGGCGAGATCCTCGCCATCACGGTCGCCGACGTCAACTACGTCTGCAACACCCGCGACGACGCCTTCCTCAAGACCATCGCCGAGCAGTATCCGAACATCACCGTCGCCGAAGTTGGCGGTTTCTCCTCCCCGAACGAAGCAGCGCAGATCACCTCTGCTCTGCTGACGAAGTATCCGAATGTCAAGGGCATCTTCGTCTCCTACTCCACCCCGTGCATCGACGTTCTGCAGACCGTGAAGGCCCTTGGCCGCACCGACATCAAGATCGTCACCATGGATCTCGACACCACCTGCGCGCTCGATATGGCGCAGGGCGGCAACATCGTCGGCATCGCCTGCGATATGCCGTATGCCATGGGATACGGCCGCGCGCTGATGGCCGCCTATGCCTGCATCGGCAAGGAGTGCCCGGGCTATGTCACGTCCCCGTCTTTCAAGGTCACCCGCGAGAATCTGCTTGAGGGCTACCGTACCTCCCTCGGTATCGAGGCTCCCGCTGACGTTCAGGCCGCTCTGAACGGCTGATAAACAACGCCGGGCGGTGCTCCCGCCCGGCGTTTTTCGATCCCAATCCGCTGTATGGCACAGCGACCCGAAATGAGGTAACGCAAATGTCCGAAACACAAACCGCTGTCAACGCGATCGAAATGCGCGGCATCGTGATGGAATTCTCCGGCGTCCGCGCGCTGGACGGCGTCGATTTTTCCCTGCGGCAGGGACAGGTCATGGGCCTTGTCGGCAAAAACGGCGCGGGCAAGAGCACGCTCATGAAGATCATCAACGGCGTCTATACCCAGACGGCAGGCACCGTCCAGTTCTTTGGCAAGAACATTGATAAATCCGTTTCCGTCCGGGAACGTGAGCAGACCGTCGCCATGATCTACCAGGACTACAGTCTGGTCGGCGAAATGACGGTCGCAGAAAATATATTTCTGAACGCAGAACCGATCCGCGGCGCGCTGATCTCCGACCGCGACTGCATTCGGAAGGCCGCGGAATTCTTCCGCGATATGGGCATCCGCATCGATCCGCGGCAGAAGGTCAAGTCCCTCTCCACCGGCGATATGCAGATGGTCGAGATCGCAAAGGCCATCATGAAGCAGACGAAGATCATCCTTATGGACGAGCCGACCGCCGCGCTCGACGCCGAGGCCACGACGAAGTTCTTTGAGATCATCGAACGTCTGAAACAGCAGGGCTACTCCATCGTCATCAGCACCCACCACCTGCAGCATATTCTCGATATCTGCGACGCCGTGACGATCATCCGCGACGGCAGGGCCTGCATGGCAAAGGAGATCCGTGACACAACGCTCGAGGAGATCATCGCCCAGATGCTCGGCGAGAGCGGCTTTCAGGCCGTGAAGAGCCGCAAGCCGCAGGATTTTGACGGTCTGACACCGCTGCTCGAGGTGAAGGACGTGACCTCGAAGGTCATACCGGAGCCTCTGAGCTTCACCGTCCGCCCGGGCGAGGTCGTCGGTCTGGCCGGTCTGAAGGGCGCCGGGCGCACGGAGATCTTCAATGTGCTGTTCGGCATCGACCCGGCGCGCAGCGGTGAGATCCGGCTGGACAGGAAAAAGCTCCGCGTCCGCCAGCCGTGCGACGCCATCCGCGGCGGCATTTTTCTTGTCCCGGAGAACCGCCACACACAGGGCCTGTCCCTGATGCACAGCGTCTATGACAATTCCCTGCTCCCGCTGCTCCCCATGCTGAGCAAAAAGCGCTTTTTCATTGATGACAGGCAGGGCGCACAGATCGTGCAGGAGATCATTGAAACCATGCAGGTCAAAACGCCGGGCAGCGACATCGCCATCAGTAAGCTCTCCGGAGGCAACCAGCAGAAAATCGTCGTCGGCAAGGCACTCGAGAGCCATCCGAAGATCCTGCTGCTCGACGACCCGACCTACGGCGTGGACATCCATGCCAAGGGCGACATCACCGCTGCGATCACCCGCTTCACGGACGCGGGCGGCGGCGTGGTCTTCGTCTCCTCCGAACTGACGGAGATGATCGAAAACTGCGACCGCATCCTGCTCATCAAATACAACCGCATCGTCGGAGAGCTTCGTGACGTTCCCCGGCTCGGATTAACGGAAGACAGCCTGATGGCTGCGATTCAATAGGAGGACCACCATGAAAACGAAGATCTCCGCGCGCAAATTTCTTTCGAAGTACATGATCTATCTCGCCTTTGTCGCCCTGCTGATCGTCTTTTCCCTGACACTCCGCAATGTCGGCAACGGCTTTCTGGATATGGGCAACGTCTGGAACATCATCCGGCAGACGGCGCTCATCGCCATTCTCGGCGTCGGCATGACCTATGCCCTCGGCGCAGGCCAGATCGACCTGTCCGTCGGCTCCGTCGTCGGCCTGACATCCCTTGTGACGGCCTGGACTGTGCAGGCTGCGGGCCTTATCCCCGGCGTGCTGGCCGGTCTGGCCGTCGGCGCTGTCGTCGGCGCGATCAACGGGGCGCTCATCGCATGGGTAAAAATCCCGCCCTTTATCGCCACGCTCGGCACGCAGATCCTCTTTGCAGGTGTTTCACGCACGGTCTCCGGTCTGAAATCCGTCCCCATCACGAACACGACGTTCAACTTTGTGTTCGGCGGCGGCGACTTCGGCGGCGTTCCCGTGCTGCTTCTCTGGATGGTCGTGATCGTGGTCATCGGCCAGCTCTTCCTGCGCAAGCGGCCGTTCGGACGTCAGGTCATTTCCGTGGGCGGCAACCCCAAGGCCGCACTCTATTCCGGCGTGCGCGTCAAGCTGACAATTTTCAAGGTCATGCTGCTCTCCGGCGTACTTGCGTCGCTGGCCGGTATTCTCTGGGCCGGACGCTTCGGCGGCGGCCGCTACTCGCTGGGCGAGGCGGAGGAGACCTCCGCGATCGCAGCGACCGTTCTGGGCGGCACGAGCATCAACGGCGGCAAGGCCTCCGTGGCAGGTGCCTGCGTCGGTGCCGTCATGCTCGGCATGATCAATAACGCGCTCGTCATGTATGGTCTGGATGTCTATCAGCAGATGGTTGTCCGCGGCCTCATCATCCTCGCCGCCGTTGCCTTCACCGTCAACGCGGAGAAGGACGCCTGAGCGGGAGGAGCCTATGCTGGATATCATTGGAGTCGGCGATACAAACGTCGACGTGATGATCCGCGTTCCGCGCATTGCCTCGCATGACGAGAAGGTGCGCGGGCAGCTGCTCGGGAATTTTCCCGGCGGGATCATCGGAAACTTCTGCTGCGCCGCAGCCGCCTTCGGTGCGAAGGCCGGTGCCGTCTGCAAGGTCGGCATGGACGGCTACGGCGAGCTGGCAAAAAGCGACCTGCAGCGCCGCGGCGTCGATATCAGCCATATGGTCGTCGATCCTGCCTGTGAGACCTATTTCTGCATGGTCCTGCTGGACGACACCGGCGAAAAGGCGCTGACCATTGTGGAGACGTCCGGCTTTCTGCCGAAGCCGGAGGAGGTCGACCTTGCCTATCTGAAAACCGCAAAGCGCGTTCACATGACCTCTCTGGACATGACCCTTGCCGCCCATGTGGCACAGGCGCTGGACGGTACGCAGACGCTCCTGTCCATGGACATCGAGGCAACGGCGGGAACTGCGCCCGCCGCCGTGTGGGACAGCGTCCTGCAGCGCGTAGACACAGCCTTCCCGAATGAAGCCGGTCTGGCTGCACTGACGGGCTGCACCAATCTGGAAGCAGGTGCGCAGCAGCTGCTGGCGCGCGGCGTTCGGACCGTTGTGGTCACCTGCGGAGAAAACGGAGCACGGGTCTTCCGCAAGGGATATTCCCACCACTGCCCGGCCTTTTCCGTTCCGGTGCAGGACACGACCGGCGCGGGCGACTGCTTCAACGCAGTCTTCCTCTCCGGCCTTGTGGAGGGCTGGAGCATGGAGCGCTGCGCCCAGTATGCCTCTGCAGCAGCTGCCATCGCTATTGGTGCGGTTGGCTCGCGTACAAAGCTCCCGTCCCGCGCGGAAACGGAACGATTCATTCTGGAAAAGGGGGAAGCACTATGCAGCTGAGAGCCGGAATTTACCCCAGCCGTCATCCGGAGCAGACGGACGGCTGGCGCATCCTGTGCGAGCAGGAAAAGACCCCGCATTTTCTGACGACGGAAAGGCCGGACTGCCCGGTCCTGCTGTGCGAGGGCGAAACGCCCGTCTGGCTTCCCGACTATCTGCAGGAGGGCGGCATCGCCGTGCTCTCCGGCATGCATCCGGAGGAGCTTCCCTTCCCCACGGACTATATCGGCACGGCGGCGCTCGAATTTGCCGACCTGACGGAGCTTGACTGCGGCACGCCGCGCATTGCGAGCCTCGTCCCCGTCTATGCGGGCAGCGGCATCGGCCTGCTTCGCCTGCATGAGAGCCGCAAGATCAAATGCGGCCTGCACCCGGACGAATATCCCGCCGTTGTCTGGCAGAGCGTCGGAAAGGGCGGCTGCTGGTATACGGGGATCCCGTTCTCGGAGCTCATCTGCGCACTGGGCGACACCCTGCGCCGGACAACGCCGGATTCCGACTTTACCGAGCGCATCACATCGGTGGACAAGCACCTGCTGCTGCGCGCCATGCGGGAGCTGCTCATCCGCTCCTATGGCAAATGCGGCCTGCCGTATGTCTACCTGCACTATTACCCAGGAAACTATCAGTCCATCTTCGTGTTCCGCGTGGACATTGACGGCATTTACGGCGACCATCTCCGCCGTATCAGCGATGCCGCGAAAAAGGCCGGCATCCGCGTGACGTTCTATACAAACAAATCGCTCTGCGAGCCGGAGGCCGAGCGTCTGCGGGACATTGACCCGAGCCATGACATCGGCTGCCACGCCGATATCCACAATCTGTTCACCACGCAGGAGGAGAACTTCCGCAATGTTCACGACTGCCGCGCGTGGATGAAGGAGCTGGGCATCGACTATACGACCGGCTTTGTCGCACCACGCGGCATGTGGAACTTTGCTCTGAACCGGGCGCTGGAGGAAGACGGCGTCACCTATACCTCGGACTTCGGCTATGCCGTTTTCGGGCTCCCCTTCTATCCCTATGACCACGGCACGCGTATGGCGGTCAAGCAGCTGCCGGTCGACCCGTTCTCCACGGAGCGCGCCGTTGCCAAGGCCGAGGAGGAGGGCACGGCGCTGCCGGAGGGTTCTGTGACGGACTATTTCTGCCGGTCCGTGCGCCGTCAGGCAGAGGCAGGACTTCCCGTCATCCTCTACAGCCATCCGCAGCACTTCGGCCTGCTGGCCGAGGAGACATTCCCGCGTCTGGCCGAGGCCGTCCGTGCTCTGCCGCTCTGGCATGCGACGATGGGCGAGCTGGACGCATGGTGGCAGAAGCGCGACGGTGCGGACTACGCTGCCTTCTGGGAGGACAGCCTCACCGTGACCGGAGACCTGCCGGAGGACGTCAGCATCCGTGTGATCGAGCCGAAAGGAGAATAATCATGTTAGTTGTCCCCTGCAAATGGCGGGAGCTGCTCCCGCCGGAGGCGCAGGAGCGCTTTGACGACGTCAACGAGCAGCGCGTCCTCGGCGCAAGCAGCCATATCCGCATCATCGGAGACATTTTCCTCAGCATTGCCGAAAACGGCGCGGACGATCCCCTCCCCCTGCTCCGCGGCATCGCCGACCACTTTATCGCAACGCGCGGCGAGTCCAGTCAGGCCATCACGAATGCCATTGGCCTCATGCTGCGCAATGTGCACGGCAGCAGCCGGGCAGAGCTTGCACAAAGCATCCGGAAGGGTGTCGAGTGCTACCGTACGGAGGCCGCAAAGGATCTGGAAAAGATCCGTTCCCTGCTCTGGACCGTTCTGGAAGGCAAAAGGACGCTGCTGCTCTATGACTATTCCAGTACCGTGGCGGCAATTTCCGCTCTGGGGCAGGAGCATGGCGTTTCGTTCCGCTGCATCGTGCCCGAGAGCCGCGCGCTCGACGGCGGCAGGCCCTATGTCGCACCGCTGCTCCGCGCTGGGCACAGCGTCCATGTCATTCCGGACTGCGCGCTGTATCAATATATTCCGGCGTGCGATGCCGCCTTCATCGGCTCCGAGACGTACTATCCGGACGGAACATGCTTTAACACGGTCGGCTCGGAGCTGACGGCCCTGCTGTGCAGCCGGTTCCATGTGCCGTTCTATGTGCCGACGCCCCTGCTGAAGCTCGACCTGCGTGCGCTGGACGGCTATCGAAAGAAACCGATCCTCGACGATCACCGCCAGCGCATCGGCGGCAGCTGGACGGCCGACGAAACGGCAGGCGTGGACTTCGTCTGCCCGGAGCTTGTGGCCATTGCACCGGAGTTCATCACCGCTTATATCACAGAGGCAGGCATTCTTCCGCCGACGGCCATGTATACCGCCGGGCTGAACTATGCTGCAAAACTGGGAGGTGCGAACGCATGAAGGGCAGAGTCATCGGCATGGTGCAGACCCGTCCCCTGCCCGGCAGCTACCGTAACCGGGGCGAACGCATCAGCTTCATCACGGAGCAGGCGCTGGAGGAAACGCGCATTCTGGCCGAATGCGGCGTGCAGAGCGTGATTTTACAAAATATGGGCGACATGCCCATCCGGCAGCAGTCCACGCCGGAGGCTATCGCCTATCTCAGCGTTGTGGCGCAGGCCATCCGGCGGAGCTTCCCCGCGCTGTGCCTTGGCGTGCTCGTCAACTGGGACGGCGTGGCCGCGCTGGCTGTGGCGGATGCCGCCGGAGCGGACTTTGTGCGCGTGGAGCATCTGTACACCGGTGCAGAGGTCACAAGCGCCGGACTGCTGCAGGGCCAGTGCTGCGAGATCACCGCACTGAAACGGAAGCTGGGGACGGACATTCCCGTCTATGCCGACGTCTGGGAGCGCCACGGCATCCCGCTGTGCCCCCAACCGCTGGACGAAGCGGCCTGGCAGTGTGTCCACGAGGCGTTTGCCGACGGTCTGTTCCTCTGCGGGAAGAACGCGCAGGAGAGTCTGTCCATGGCCCGGCAGGTACGGCAGCGCGTTCCCGGCATCCCGCTGTTCCTCGGCGGAGGCGCAACGGGAGACAACGTTCGCGTGCTGCTGCAGGAATATGACGCCGTCTGCGTAGCGACCTGGATCAAAAACGGTGATATGCGCAATCCGGTTGACCCGGATCGCACACGTTATTTCATGGAGCAGGCCGCTCTGGCAGAGGTAGGCACATGAAGATCATCGCGGTTCCGAATTATGAGGCTCTGAGCTGCTGCGCCGCGGACATCGTTGAGGCCCAGCTCCGGCAAAAGCCGGACACCTGCCTCGGCACCGTGACCGGCAGCTCGCCCGAGGGCATGTACCGCGAGCTGGTCCGCCGCCACCGGGAGGAGGGGCTGGAGCTTTCCCGCATCCGCACGGTCAACACGGATGAATATGCCGGTCTCTCCGGCACGCATCCGCAGTCCTATCACTACTATCTGGAGGAGCATTTCTTCCGCCCCTGCGGCATCCCGTCGGAGCACACGGCGGTCCCGCAGGGCGATGCAGCCGACCCGTTGAAGGAGTGCCGCCGCTATGAAGCACTCTGCAGCTCCCACCCGGCCGATCTGCAGATCCTCGGCGTCGGCCACACCGGCCACATCGGCTTCAACGAGCCTGCCGATGATTTTCCGGAGCTCACGCACCTTGTGGACCTTGCCCCGCAGACGCTCGCCGCAAACGCGCGCTACTTTGACGACCCGGACACCATGCCCCGGCAAGCCATTACGGTCGGTCTCGGTGTGCTGATGCGGGCGAAGCGCATCCTGCTGCTCCTCAGCGGCAGCGGAAAGGCGGAGATCACAGAGCGCCTGCTGTGCGGCAGGATCGTGCCACAGGTCCCGGCGACTATTCTGCGGCTGCATCCCGATGTGACGGCCGTCATCGACGAAGATGCCCTGCAGCTCGTGCGCGCGCACGCGCCGAACCTGATTCCATAACGAAGCGGCCCGGACATTTGTCCGGGCCGCAGCAGACTGTCAAAGAACCTGCCCAGCTGAAAGTTTCGGAGGGAAGAAAAGTGTGAAAGGAAACCGTCAGGGTGTCCTTTCGC
>ERZ791908.156-NODE-156-length-92315-cov-38.204542_pt1 | contig 92315 bp, 91 predicted proteins | sample MGYA00510144_ERZ791908 | MGnify/ENA primary metagenome ERZ791908 (study PRJEB30046, sample SAMN00792105) | human gut metagenome | study: EMG produced TPA metagenomics assembly of the A metagenome-wide association study of gut microbiota in type 2...
TGGCGGCCAGGCCATTCGGGCCGCCTCTATCCGCACTCTGGTTGACTATTCAAACGATGGTAATGGCGGGCGGCTGGTCAGCACCCACGATACCCGTGACGTCACCGGGGTCCTTGAGCGCCTTCGAGAAAGCCTCGCGCGACTCCACGAGTCTCACGACCGCCCCGCGCGCCTCGAACTCCTCCTTGGCTTGCGTCGCTAGCGAGAGCCGGTCCACGATGAAGAAGAAGCGCGACGCGCGATTCAGCTCGCTGTAGTAGTCGCGCAGGTAGCGAGTCAGGAAGAAGGAGAGCGCCGTCTTTCCGCTCCCCTGCGTGTGCCAGATGACGCCTTTGCGCCGGCCTGCATCGAGCGCGTCGCGCACGGCGAGCGTAGCGAAGAGCTGCGGGTAGCGCATCACATGCTTCTGGAGTTCCTTAACGCCCTCTTTGTTGGCCTTCTCCACATAGCAGATGCCGTAGCGCAGGATGAACAGGAAACGATCGGGCGAGAGAAGCGACGTGACGATGCGGTTGGCGGGCGTGTCCGCTTCGGTGGAAGACTCCCACTCGGGCGTGCCCCAGAGTTCTGGCAGGTTGTTGTCCTTAAGTATGAGGCGCTCTACATCCTCGTCGCGGGGGCCGACGAAGGCCGCAGCCTCTCGGGAGCGCTGCTCGCGGAAGTGATTGAACTTGACGTCGCCGTAGGCGCTTGATGCATAGTAGGAACCCTGGATGGGCTTGCGATCCTCGTCGTCGTACTCCTGGTCGTTGGAGAACAGCATAAGCTGCGTTACGTTCACGAACCTACGAAAGACAGGGTTGTGGAAGCGTGCGTGCATGCGGTCTCGCTCCGCAATGATGCCCTCGCGGTTGTTCTGGCGCTTGGCCTCCATAAAGGCGAGCGGGAGCCCATTCACGAGGAAGGTGATGTCAGGCCGGAAGCTGTCCTCGCCGTTCTCACAGGGGAGCTCCGTGACTACTTGGAAGGTGTTGTTTGCCGGGTCGTCGAAGTCGATGAGGCGCAGGCCGTCGATTCCGGTCTGCAGGCAGCGGAAGAAAGCACGGCCCAGGTCGTCCGCAGAGAGCATAGCCCTGATCTGCTGTATGAGGAACGCTGCCTTCGAGTCGCTCACGTCCATTCGGTTGATGCGCCCGAGCGCGACACGGAACGGATCATGGAAGATATTGGTATCCTGGTCGTAATCGATTCCTGGCTCGAGACCGCGTATCGAGACGTACTCGTAGCCGATGCGGGTGGCATGCGCGATGGCCGGCAGCTTCACATATGAGTCCTCCGGCCTTCCCATGATCGTCCACCTTCCTGTCCGACCTGCATAAACATGTCAAGATTATATGGCGAATCCACACTCCGAGTGCAACAGGATATTACGAGGTAGCCGCCCAGGCACGACCTATGATGATGCTTGCGGAGGCATGCATCATTGGAGGCACCATGGACGGCTACAGCCATCTTAGCATTGCGGAGCGCGAGGACATCATGGTCCGCTGGAAGGGCCATGAGGGGGTCAGCCAGATAGCGAGGGAGCTCCACAGGGACAGGCCGGCCATATCCCGCGAGATCAGGCGGAACGGCTGGCAAGGCCCTGCAGGACGCCGCTGCCGCGCGCCTGCGGCACAGAGGAAGGCGGACAGGAGGAGGCTGCGCTGCAGGCGCCCCAGGCTCATGGACGAGCCCGAGAGGCGCTCGCTGGTCGTGAGGCTCATGCGGGACGGGCGCTGGTCCCCGGAGGAGATATCGGGCCGCATCTCGGAGGAGCGGCCCGACCTCGCCGTGAGCGATTCCGCCATCTGCCGTGCCGTGGAGTCGGGATCCCCAGACTGCGGGCTTCCGGGGCACCGGAAGGCCGCAAGGCTGCTCAGGCACCATGGCAAGCGCAGGCACAGGAAGGGAAGCCAGGAGCGCAGGGGCAAGGTGCGCATAGCGCATGACATCTCCGAGAGGCCGGAAGAGGCATCGTCCAGGAGCCGGACAGGCGACTGGGAAGGCGATACGGTCGCTGGCAGGCAGGGCAGTGCATGCCTCGCCACCCAGGCCGGCAGGATGAGCGGATGCCTTGTCGGCGGCAAGGCCGCCATGAAGGCCCATGCCGAGGCCAGCGGGGCCACGGAGAGGGCGCCCGGGGGAGAGGCCGTCCATGCCGCCGCTCCCGGCAGGGGCAAGGAGCTCTCGGATGCAGAGGGCCTCCAGGAGGCGCTGGGAGCGCCGGCCTGCTTCTGCCATCCCCACCATCCATGGGAGCGGGGCACCAACGAGAACACCAATGGCCTTCTCAGGGACTGGTTCCCGAAGGGCGAGAGCCTCGGCGATGTCAGCGACAGCGAGGTGCAGGAGGCATGCGATTCACTCAGCCGGAGACCACGCAAGCGTCTCAGGTGGAAGTGCCCCTGGGAGGTCTACCACTGCCGGTCGTTGCACTTGCTCAGAGGATTCGCCCCAAAAAAAGAAGCTGCAAAAGAAAACAGCTCAGGGAATTGATTCCCTGAGCTGCGAGCTTTTGGTCGCGGGGGGCGGACTTGAACCACCGACCTCCGGGTTATGAGCCCGGCGAGCTACCAACTGCTCCACCCCGCAATATGTTGTGTGCGCCTCAGCGCAAGTAAAGATACTATGCTCTTAACCATGCTTAGTCAAATATGTGAACGATTCTCCACATTTGCTTCTGATATCCTCCTTCCGTAAGCAGAACAGACGAGAAAGGACTTGCATGCACATCCAGGAGATTGCAAGCTGCACGCCCAATCTCTCAGATGAGCTTCTGGGCGTATGGGAGCGCTCTGTCAGAGCCACCCATCATTTCCTCGCCGAATCCGATATCGTCCGCATCCGGGCTTACGTCCCTAAAGCAATTCAGACAGTCGAGCACCTTGCCGCGGCTGAGGACAGCGATGGCAAGACACTTGCGTTCATAGGTGTGCAGGAAGGCAGGCCCGAGATGCTCTTCGTCGACAGCAGCTGCTGGGGCGGGGCATAGGCTCGACCCTTCTCGATTACGCTCTCTCCCATTGGGATGTCAGCGAGCTCACCGTGAACGAGCAGAATCCTCAAGCCATAGCGTTCTGCGAACACGAGGGCTTTGCGGCATACATGTGCACCGATACCGACGAGGAAGGCGAACCTTTTCCGCTCATCTACATGCGCCTTGCTGATTGCTGAAGCTCATCAGCGACAAGACAAACGGACGTAGAATGAGTTCCAGCTCCACCCTCATGGAAAGGGATGCTGGATGAAGAGATATGCCGTACCGATCTGTCTGCTTGCTGTCTTCGAGGCAGTGGGCATCTCGCTCTGGCTCACGAAGGAAAACCTCTTCTATCTCTTCAACTTCAGCTATATCGGGGCTGCCCTCTCCCTTTCCCTTGCCCTCTTCATCCAGGGCAACAGGAATGCCAGAAGGATTGCCCAGCTCATGGTCGGCCTCTACATGCTTGTCTATCTGGGACTCATCTCCCATGAGAACATGCAGATCGAAGGGTTCTGGTACTACCTCTTCCTTGGCAGCTTCGAGGCAGCAACCATACACTATGCGGTAGCAAAGATATTCGGCCCGCTCCTTTTTGGCCGCGGCTGGTGCGGCTATGCCTGCTGGACCGCTATGGTCCTCGACTTCCTCCCCTATCCTGTGCCTCAGGAGCCGAGGAAGAAGATCGGCTGGATCCGCTATCTCACGTTCGCAGCTTCCCTCATCTTCGTCGCCGCACTCTTCGTGGCGCAGGTAGCCAATATCGAAGACATCATGTTCTGGGCCTTCATCACAGGAAATGCTGTCTACTACGCCCTCGGTATCGCACTTGCATTTGCCTTCAAGGACAACCGCGCCTTCTGCAAATACATCTGCCCTATCACAGTGTTCCTGAAGCCCATGAGCTATTTCTCGCTCGTACGGATCACCTGCGACCACACGAAGTGCATCTCCTGCAACAGATGCCGGAAAGTCTGCCCGATGGATGTCGATATGCTTGATGATTCGAGGAAGCGCAGGAATGGCACCGAGTGCATCCTCTGCCTTGAATGCGTGAAGGCCTGTCCGAAGAAGGCACTCTAGCCATAGCGGTGCCACCAGCCGACTCATCTGTCCATTAAGTTATTGCACACTAACATCTATCCTGTGCTGATCTAGAATCATCTCAGCATCAGCCGCAGCAGGATGGAGGCCCTTATGGACCAGCGATTCGAAGGCGTTCCAGATACTCTCTTCATCCCGCTCTGGGCGAGGATAGAAGCTTCGAAGAGATTCCCTGAGCTTCTCTTTGACCAGCGTGCGCTCGCACTCGAGCCGGCGCTGGCAGGACGTGCTCTTGCCGGCACGACTTCCGAGTTCAATCTGCTCTCTTCTGCCGTCCGTGCCCATGTGATGGACGCGATGGCAGAGGACTTCATCGCAGCGCACGGCCCCTCGACTCTCATCGTCCTTGGCTGCGGGCTCGATACGGCAAGCTCACGGATCGATGGCAGGGGTTCTGTCTTCTTTGAGCTCGATCTGCCTGATGTGATTGCTTACCGCCGCCAGGTCCTCGGCGAGGATCCGGATGAGCACCTCATCGCCCACGACCTCTTCGATCTTGCCTGGACGGATGCCGTGCCACACGACAAGCCCATTCTCATCTACGCCGCAGGCGTCTTCCCATATTTCGATGAGGAGAGGATTGTCTCGCTCATGCAGGATCTCAGGCGCATCTTCCCCGGCGCCGAGCTCATCTTCGACGCCGTGGACTCCCGCGGTCTCCGCTATGCAGAGCGGTATGTGAAGAAGACCGGAAATGCTTCTGCAGCAATGCATTTTGCAGTCGACGATGCCGCTGCCTTCGCCGAGAAGGCAGGCGTCACCCTGATTGCCCGTGAGCCCTTCTTCGGCGACGCTTGCAGGCTCTTGAAAGGCAAGATCGGCCTCTATACAAGGATTTCCATGCAGGTATGCGACCGCCAAGGCAGGCTCAAGGTCATCCGTGTGAAGCTCTGAGCATCATGCATGTGCATTGCTCCGCTTCATTGAGCTTTCAGTGGGTAGAAAGAAGGATGCATGCAATGGAATCGAGGCCGCTATGGAGTGTCTTCTTGCGTTTCCGATCGGCTATGCCTTCGGCTGCTTTCTGACGGCAGATGTCGTCTGCCGTATGTCCGTGCATAAAAGCTGCTTCTCCATAGGAGATGGCAACCCAGGCATGGCAAACGTCGGACATGTGCTCGGCACGAAGGCAGCGCTTGCCGTCCTCGCAGGAGACATCCTGAAGACCCTGCTAGCCGTCCTCATCTCCTGGGCTCTTCTGGGCCATGCACTTGCTGTCACGCTCTGGGCAGGCTTCGGCGCCACAGCAGGACACAACTTCCCTATCTGGCATCATTTCCGGGGCGGCAAGGGCGTCACGACGACCTGCTCCACGATCATCCTCGCCTCGCCTCTTGCAGGCATCCTCTCCTCTATCGCAGGCTTTGCCGTAGGCGTCGTCGCTCTGGGCTATCTCTGCCTCGGCGCGCTTCTGATTCCCTCGATCTTCTTCGTCTGGATTGCGATCGCAGGTGCCGGCGCCTGGGCACTCGTGCCGGCAGCGCTCCTCGTCCTTCTCATGTTCAAGGCGCATCTTCCCGCAGCTCTCCACATCAAGGATGGCTCGACGCCCCATGCATCGATAGCCGACAAGACTCTCGAGCTCCTGCACCTCAAGAAGTCCTAAGGCCAGATCGAAAGCGCAATCAGGGTCTGTGCTGCATAGTAGAGGACAAGGCTCCAGGTTCGCCGCACCTGCGTATGCCTCTCGCCGAACGAGTTCAGCACAAGCAGCGTGTCTGACACAAGAAACGAGATGCCGCCAGCAGCAAAGAGCGCCTGCTGAAGAGAAGGCATGCTGAGGCAGGCGGCAGCCGCAAACCCTGCTGTAAGGCCGACGACCGCGATATAGGCAGCACCTGCCAAGGCAAAGAGGCTGCGCTCATGCACGGACTTCGAGAGCCGCCAGAAGATGATGGCCAGGACTGCTGCCGTCACGACGAGCGCCGGCACGGGGTGTCTCACAAGCGAGAGCAGATAGCTGATGTAGCAGAAGTGCCCTGCCGCAAAGAAGAGGGCGCCAATCGTGAAGAGCTTCTTCTCCCGTACCCTGACCGCCCGCACGTCCGCATCTTTCTTCTGGATGAAGCGCAGGGCATGGAGGATATCTCCGACCATGCCAAGAAGAAGGCCAAGGCAGATCAGAAGCGAAGCCGGTATCCTCGGCGGCACGAAGGCGCCCACCAGACCGAGTGCAACGAAGGCAGCCGAAGCAAGCGCCTTCAGGACCGCCGCAGCAACGTAGCGGCCCTGGGCATCCTTGCGTATGAAGACGCCTTGCAGGATGGCGCCTGCAGCGATGAACGACGGAGCGATGAGCTCTGGCATGGCATTCCTATCTGTCCTCAGGGAAGACGATGCCGCACTGACGTCTGATGTCGTCCATCACGGCAAGCGAAGCAAGCGTGAGCTTCTCGTGCTCTGCTGCTTCGGCAAGAGCTTCCGAGTCGCCCTGGATCGCATGGACGAAGGAGGCAAGCTCGAACTGCATGTCGTTTTCCGGCATATCGACAGAGGTGGTCTCTGCCCCTTCCCCGCCAATCGTTCCGTACACCATGCCCTTGTCTACATAGGGCGTGAACGTGAAGGTTCTGGGGCAGGATGTCTCTTTCCAGAAGAGCGTGCCAGCAGAGCCCTCGATCTGGGAGGCGAGATAGTCATTCGACACCTTGCCGTATGAGAGATTCACGAGGAAGCCCGGATAGGAAAGAATGGCCTCTCCCGCAAGATCGATCGTCGTATAGGGATCGTCGGCGCTCCGCCCCTCCACTTGATGTGTCACGGCAGAGGCCTTGACGGACTCAGGGGCACCGAAGACCTGGAGCGCAGACTCGACGCAGTAGACGCCGATGTCCATGAGGGCACCTGCTGCCATGTGCGGATCGAAGATGTTCACATGCTCGCCCGCTTCGAGCTTCTTGATGCGCGACGTCACCTTCGAGAAGCGGAAGGTCGCAAGGCGCACCTTGCCGGTCTTTTCCGCAGCGGTCTTGAGGTAGGCTGCACCAGGGCCGAACGTGTTCCGTGCTGCTTCGAGAGCGACAAGGCCCTGCTCATGGGCAAGTCCGAAGACCTCTTCGGCGAGCTTCCTGTTTGCAGCAAACGACTTCTCGACGAGCACGTGCTTGCCGCCAGCAAGGAGTGCCTTTGCCTGCTCAGCGTGAAGCACATTCGGCGAGCCGATATAGACAGCGTCTATCTGATCGCTTGCACCGAGCTCCTCGAGCGAGGAGAACGCAAGATGTGCTCCATGTGCCTCGGCGAAGGCGCGGGCATCCTCTTCCTTGCGCGAATACGATGCCACATATTCCGCTTCCGGCACCTGTGCGAGCGCATCGAGGAAGCGCTCCGTGATTGCTGACCTGCCGACTGTCGCTATGCGTACCTTGTCCATCCGATCCCCCTGACGCCGCGTGCACTGCCAGAAGCATACCCAAGCTTGTTCCTCCTAATAAGGTTCTTGGGCCAAGATGCACTCTTCCCACTTGTGCCATACTTGCATCTGTTATGAAAGATGCAACACTGGAAATGGGGAGATTATGGCTACTGCTGATTCCTTCACCGATTCCTACGCCTCGCGTGCAGAGGTGCCCGAGAAGTATACCTGGGACCTGACATCGCTCTTCGCAGATGAGGATGCCTTCAGAAAGGCACTTGCCGAAGCGCAGGAGCTGCCTCATGCCTACGCCTCCTGGGAGGACAAGGCCTTCGCTTCCGGCGAGGACCTTCTTGCCTATCTCAAGTTCGACGACAAGGCGACGATGCAGTTCCAGCGCGTCTGGAACTATGCCGGCAGGAAGGCCGACGAGGATACCCGCGTGAGCCGCTGGCAGGACACGGTCTCTCAGGTCGTCACGCTCGAGTCCGCTATCGATGCCGCCCGTGCCTGGTTCCAGCCAGCACTCCTTGCGCTTTCCGATTCCGACCTTGCCGCATGGTATGAGAGCACGCCGGGCCTTTCCCTCTACAAGCTCGCCCTCGACCGCATGCGTGCACTCAAGGCCCATACGCTGAGCCCGAAGGAGGAGCAGCTCCTTGCACAGGCAGGCGTGCTTGCAACGCAGCCGGGCCAGATCTTCACGATGATGAACGACGCAGACATGAAGTTCCCGGATGCCGTGGACGCACAGGGCAAGGCACATCCTGTCACGCATGGCACGTACTCGGCCTTGATCCTGACCTCTCCTGACAGGACGCTTCGCGAGAGCGGCTACCACAGCGTCTATGGTGCGTACGCAAAGGTCAAGAACACGGCTGCCGCCACGCTTGCCGCGCAGATGCGCCAGCTCAAGTTCTTCGCCGATGCCCGCCACTACGAGAGCTCGCTCGAGGCATCGCTTGTCCCGACCGAGGTGCCGGTCTCTGTCTACAACTCCCTCATCGACTCCGTCCATGCGCACGCAGATTCCATGCACCGCTACATGGAGCTCAGGAAGCGCGTCCTCGGCGTCGACCACCTGCGCTACTGGGATGTCTATGTGCCGATCGTCGAGGCGCCAGAGCGCCGCTATACGTTCGAGGAGGCCTGCGACCTCATGTACAAGGCGCTCGCTCCTCTGGGAGACGACTACGTCTCGACCGTGAAGAAGGGCGTGGCCTCCCGCTGGATCGATGTCTTCGAGACGCCGGGCAAGATGAGCGGTGCCTATTCGGCAGACGGCCATGGCATGACGCCCTTGATCCTTCTCAACTACCAGGGCACGCTCGACGAGGTCTCGACGCTCTGCCATGAGATGGGCCACTCGATGCAGACCTGGCTCTCGAACCACACGCAGCCTGCCCGCTATGCAGAGTACGCGATGTTCGTGGCAGAGGTCGCCTCGACGACGAACGAGTGCCTCCTCATCCACTACCTCCTCGAGCATGAGACAGATCCGCACGAGCGTGCCTATCTCCTGAATGAGTACCTCGAGAAGTTCCGTGGCACGCTCTTCCGCCAGACGCTCTTCGCCGAGTTCGAGCGCGACGCAAATGCCGCCTGCGCCAAGGGCACCGGCATGGGCGCCGACGACCTGAGCCGCCGCTACCGTGCCCTCAACGACCTCTACTACGGCCCTGCCATCGAGACCGACGACGAGATCGCCCTCGAGTGGGCACGCATCCCGCACTTCTACTACGACTTCTACGTCTATGTCTATGCGACGAGCTTCGCAGCCGCTGTCGCAATCTCGAACCGCATCCTCACAGAGGGCCAGCCTGCCGTAGACGACTATCTTGCCTTCCTCTCCGGCGGCTGCTCGAAGAGCCCGATCGAGCTTCTGCGCGGTGCCGGCGTGGACATGGCATCGGGCGAGGCGGTCGATGCTGCGCTCGAGGAGTTCTCGAAGCTCGTGGACGAGCTCTCGAAGCTTCTGTAGCCCATCAGCATCCGCAGGCACGAATCAGGCCAGGAGCACCGCCTCCTGGCCTTTTCTGTTCTGCATCCTCGAGGTCGGCTATCATGGACCGGAATGCAGAGAACATGAAGGGGCTGAGGGCACATATGGCAGACATCACCGTTATCGGCGTGGCAGGCGGCACAGGTTCGGGCAAGACGACGATCACGAACTCCATCGCCGAGCGCTTCGGCGACGAGGTCACGGTCATCTCCCAGGACTCCTACTACCGTGCCCATCACGATATGCCCTTCGAGGAGCGCACAAAGCTCAACTACGACCATCCTGATGCCTTCGAGAACGAGCTCCTGATCGCACAGCTCAAGGAGCTCAAGGCAGGACATGCAATCGAGGAGCCGGTCTATGACTTCACGAAGCATGACCGCTCGAGCGAGACCGTGACGGTCACGCCTTCCCGCGTCATCGTCGTCGAGGGCATCCTCATCTTCTGCGACCCGGCCCTGCGCGACCTTATGGACATCAAGGTCTATGTCGATACGGATGCCGACGTCAGAATCTTGCGCCGCATCCTGCGCGATGTGGAGGAGCGCGGGCGCAGCCTCTCTTCCGTCATCGATCAGTACCTCACGACGGTGAAGCCGATGCATGAGGCCTTCGTCGAGCCCTCGAAGAAATATGCTGACATTATCATCCCCGTCGGCGGCGAGAACCAGGTCGCGCTCGAGATGCTCGTGAACCAGATCAGGGCGCATCTCGACGGAACGGCCCACTCCTAGGAATCGATGCCTTTCGGCATTGCAAATGTCAGGCTCTCTGCAAGCTTCCGGTAGCGCTCATCGACGGTAGGATCCATGAAAGCAGGCATCGAGCCTGTCTTTGCTGCCTCTGCAATGTCCTCGAAGGCTGCGCTCACAGAATCGTCGAAGGATGTCCCGATGTGCCAGCGGGCCTTGGCTATGATGTCCTCGAAGCCATTGGCGACAGCAACCGAGTTCGGGATCTTCTCGATCAGAGCCTCGTCGTTTCCGGCATCGCCGAAGGCACAGATCTCGTCGTGGCTGATGCCGAGCTGGTCTGCAAGCCAGAGCGTTGCCTCACCCTTGTCCCAGCCATGCGTCGTGATATCGATGATGCCGCCGACCGGGCAGGTGAAGTCGAGCTCCGGACATGCCCAGGCAAGCTCATGCATGAAGGCAAGGAGGTCTTCGGTCCTGCCATCGAAGTGGCAGTTAGCCTTCACGGCACGTCGGCCCTCCGGCAGCTCCTCCGTGACGCCGTCTGCCGTCGGCAGATGCCTGAGGTCGTGCTCGATTGCGTCATCCAGGGTCGTGCCGGCAATCCAGATCCTGCCGGTATCGTCGAAGAGCAGAAGCCCCGCCCGTTCATCGGTCGTGCAGAGCTTGGCCACCTTCGCGAGGCCTTCGAGCGGAAGCTCACGCTCCAGGACCTTCTCTCCCTGGTAGTAGACCTTCATGCCATTCGCGACGACGGCTGTGCTATAGAGCTCATGGTCGAAGCGGAAGCTGTAGCCGACACGGTAGATGTCTCGTCCTGTCGCAGGTCCCACAACGACACCGGCATCGATCAGGGCATGCATCGCTGCCTGTCCCCGCTTTGTTATGACCCGCCTCTCGCGGCAGACGAGCGTATCGTCGATATCGGTGACGACGAGCTTGATCATCGGGTCTCCTGCAGGAAGTCGGGAAGGACGCCTATGCGTGCCGCCTCTGCAATCTGCAGGAATGCCGTGCCGACAGAGTCCTCAGAGGCCGCCGGGATGAAGTAGCGGGCTGCCGCCTTGGCAGCAGGAGACGCGTTCGCGACGACGACCGGATAGCCCACGCAGGAAAGCATCTCGATATCGTTCTCGGAGTCGCCGAAGGCGCAGATCTCGTCCATCGTGATGTGGAGGGCATCGGCAAGCACCTTGATAGCGGTCGCCTTGTTGACGCCGTGAGGCACGACGTCGACCCAGTTCGGAAGCGGCTTCACGAAGTCGAGCTCGGGAATCTGGGGCGAGACGGCGTCGCAGATCTCGTCGCGGCGCGCGGCATCGGTCTGCATTGCGATGCCGAGCTTCGAGAACTCGATGTCAGGCCACGTAGAGACGAAGCTAATGCCTTCAGGGAAGGCCGTCTTGATGATCTCGATCTCGCCGGGGTCCGGGCGCCTTGCATAGGCATGGGCCTTCTTGTCGTAGAGGATGAGGGCTGCCTCATCGGCAAAGGGAGCAAGTGCCTCATCGAGGCGGTAGAGCAGCTCTGGGGCAATCTCTGCCTTCTGGATCACCTTGCCGTCAAGCCTGATCACAAGGCCGTTCGCTGTGATGGCAGATGAGAGCACCGAGAGGTCATCTGCGAAGAACGTCTTGAGCTCCTCGAAGTCGCGGCCCGATGCCGGAGCGAAGCGGATGCCCTCCTCTTCCATCTCGCGGATGCCTTCCATTGCTCGAGGAGACGCCTTCTTCTGTCCCCAGGGGATGAGCGTGTTGTCCATATCCGTCAGCACAAGCTTGATCATGAATTCCGCCTTCCAGACTGAAAGCCCTACCATCTGCTTTCCCAACCAGTATGGCAGGTGGGAACGATTCCCTTCTGTGCCAAGGCGTGGCTGCATGAAGAAAGCAGGCAGAGCTATCCGGCAAGGCGTGCTGTCTTCTGGATGAAGCGGGCAGGAATCGGTCGCTCGAGCTTCCAGATAATGTTCATGGGACGGGAGCCCGAAGCATCCGCACAGTGCACGAAGCCGAGGAACGTATACGGTTCGGCTCCGTACTGGTCAGCCTTCTCCTCGCGCACGAAGAGCGCAATCTTCGCCGGGACCTTGTCTTTCGCGTCCCAGCCCGTCTGGTAGCGCTGGCCCGTCTCCGACTCGGGTGTCGTCTTGTTCTGGCTCTGCCAGTGAAAGTGCCTCTCATCAATCGAGTAGTCCTCATACCGCGTCTCCGGACTGAATTCCTTGTCCGACTTCTGGAGCGTGTTCAGGAGAACGTCGACATGGCAATCCCTCAGATAGGCGACGCCCTGGCGCATGTTCTGGGGATCCTTGCGTCCAAGCGCCAGGAAGATCTGGTCGCGGCTGTACTGGCAGTGGAGGTCGAGCGGGCAGGGGAAGCCCCAGGAAAGCTCCTCATCGATGAAGTCGATATGGTCAAGACGATAGGCAAGGATCCTGCGCACATCGCGTGCCATATGGGGCTCAGAAGCAAGCTCTCGGAGGCACTCGAGCGCATTGTCGAACTCAGGGCTCCCCTCTTTCACCTTCATATGCGCTTCGCGTCTGAACGAGTCAGGCCAGAGCGTGATCTGGAACATGTCGAGCATGCGCTGCTGCTCGCTCGTGAGCTCATCCCATATCAGCTTGTCGGCAATGTCCAAGCAGGACAGGAGAAAGCGTATCCATCTCCTCGAGTCAATCGTGCAGAGTCTTGGGAATGCCTTCGTGAGACCGGCTTCATCTGGTTCTTCGAACTCAGGCTCAAGTCCCGCTTCGACGAGAAGCCGCTCGAAGGGAGCCACCTTGTAGACAGCACGGATATCGAGATGATGGAAGGCAAGGAAGCTCCCGAGCGTCAGCTTCTGCCCCGCATCCTCCTCGAAGGTCGCAAGGGCCGAGACAAGCCTGCTTCTCGTTCCTTGTGCCACAGCGAGGTTCTTGAGGACGTATTCCTGTGCCACACGTTCGAGCCTGATGTAGCAGCCCTTAGGAGCCTCGGGAAAGCCTTCCTCGACCTCGCGCCTGAGCGCATGCGTCGGAGATGCCAGAAGAGCCCTGAGCTTCGGCGCAAAGTCGTATCTCCTGTTCTGCTGGCCGATGAAATCGAGGACGGTCAGGCATTCCTTGCCCGGTGCCAGGCGGAGCCCTCGGCCGAGCTGCTGCATGAAGATGGTGAGCGACTCGGTCGGACGCAGGAATAGCACCGTATCGATTTCGGGGATATCGACGCCCTCGTTGTAGATATCGACTGCAAAGACGATCTTGATGGTGCCGTCAGCAAGATCCGTCCGCGCCTTCTCCCTGCCATCTTCGTCCATATCCGCCGTCACCGCGACCGCAGGGATGCCGGCCTCCTGGAATCTCTCTGCCATGAACCTTGCATGGGCCTTGCTCACGCAGAAGCCGAGTGCATGCATGCGGGAGACATCGGTCACATAGCGGCTGAGCGCCTCAAGGATGAGCGAGCATCTGCGCTCTGCAATCTTCTCGTTGAAGACATAGACCTGCTCGAGCTCTGATGTCTCATATCCTCCCCGCTTCCACGTGAGGCCCGAGAGGTCTGATGGGTCGGAGACGCCGAAATACGTGAAGGGGCACAGGAGCTTGCGCTCGATTGCATCGGCGAGGCTTATCTCTGCTGCAATCCTGTCGTCGAAATACGGCAGGATGGACTGCCCATCCATGCGCTCCGGCGTCGCTGTGAGGCCGAGGAGCACCTTGGGGCGCAGCGCATTGAATATCGCCTGATAGGAGTCGGCAGCACCATGGTGGGTCTCGTCGACGACGATGCAGTCGAAATAGTCTGCCGAAACCTTCTCCCAGAGCCTCTGAGACTGGAAGCTCTGGACCGAAGCGAAGAGATGCGCATAGCTCTCCGGATGATGGTTTCCGACAAGGAGGCTGCCGAAGTTCTGGTCATGCAATATCCCCCGGAAGCATGAGCGGGCCTGTTCCAGGATCTCCTGGCGATGTGCGACGAAGAGGAGATGGACTCTTTGTCCCTCCCTCTCGCAGAAGCGCCTGTAGTCGAAGGCAGCGATGACGGTCTTGCCGGTGCCGGTTGCCGCGACGACGAGGTTCTTCCAGTGCCCGCCGACGGTGCGCTCCGCTTCGAGTGCATCGAGAATCTTCTGCTGGTACGGATAGGGCCTGATATCGAAGGCGTAGGCCGCAGAGGTCAATCCTTCTGCGTCCCCGCCGTGCTCATGAGCGATGGCAGAAGCAAGCCGCTTGCTGTCGGCAGCCGTATAGGGCTCGAAGTCGGGCGAGGCCCAGTAGGCATCGAAGGTTCCCTCGATCTTGTCGAGGGCATCCGCTTCGTCGGCACGGCTGATTTTCAAGTTCCATTCGAGCCCGCTTGTCATTGCCGGGTTCGTGAGGTTCGAGGAGCCAACATAGGCCGTCGTGTACCCGGTCTTCCTTCTGAAGACATAGGCCTTTGCATGGAGACGGGTCCGTTTCGTGTCATAGGACACCCTGACCGAAGCCCCTGGCAGCGCAGCGAGAGCGCTCACCGCCTTGGGGTCCGTCGCTCCCATGTACGTCGTTGTTATGACCCGAATCCTGCCGCCACGGTCTGCAAACTCCTGGAGCGCATCCATAAGGAGCCTGAGGCCGCTCCACTTCACGAAGGAGACAAGCATCAAGATCTCGTCTGCCGAGGCAATCTCGCGCCTGAGCTCGCTGAAGAGCTGCGGCTCATGGGCAGCGCCTGTGAAGAGCGAGGTCTGCGCGACCGACGTCAGCGGACGCACGAGTCCCTTCTTCTGCTCTGCCACAGAGGCATTCTGCCTCGGCACGAGCGAGAGCAGCTGCTCGGGCTTCGTACGGGAAAGGTCGACACGCTCGCCTTCGATCAGGTCCGAAAGCCTGCTGTCGCTGTCCTTCAGCTGCGAAGCCAGATTGTCTATCAGGCTGTTCACAAGCCGTGCCTGGCGCACGGGCGCGTCGTCGCCTTCGATGGAATCGAGCGCCTGCTTCACGGCCCCCTCTGCATAGGCAGCAAGCACGCGGGCAGCATCTGCATGGTCGAGCCGCTCTGTCTGGGATACGAGCTCGTCGTCCTCTGCGTCGAGTTCGCGCCTGAGGTCTGTGCCTATCGTCTTCTCATAGAGGCCGCGCTCGAGCATGGCTCCCCTCCCCGCCAGATCGGATCATCCCAGTATCTGACGGAGCCCGCCTCAGATCAAGCGCTCGAGAAGAATGCCTGCCCCACGCAGGGGCAGGGCAGGCATTCCATCCTCCACGTCGAGGATTGCCTCTCAGAGGATGGCAGCGCCGATACCGAGGATGATCGGCATCGATACGAGCGAGAGCAGCGTCGAGAGCGAGACGATGCCAGCACCATACTCGTAGTTCGCACCGTACTTCTGGGAGAGCATGGCGACCATAGCGCCGATGGGTGTCGAGAACGTGATGAGCACGACCATCTTGATATCGGAAGGAACAAGAGCGGAAGGCACAAGCCAGAGCAGGAGCAGCGTGAGCAGAGGCGCCACAATGAGGCGCAGGACGCTCACCTTGTAGGCGCGCAGATCGCGAACGATGAGGGAAAGACGGGTCTGTGCCAGATAGCAGCCCAGGACGACCATTGCGAGGCCGGTGTTGACTTCGCCCAGGGTGTCGAGCGAGCCCGAGATGAAGTCGGGCACGGGCACGCTGAAGAGGAAGAAGGCAAAGCCGATGAAGAGCGTCACGACGGCAGGATTCGTGAACACCTTCTTGAGCGATATCTCCTTGGTATTGCCCGTCACGAGGTAGACGCCGTAGGTCCAGATCAGGAAGGTCAGCACGGCGATGCAGACCGTCACATAGAAGACGTAGCTCTGCCCAAGCACATGCTGGACAAGAGGGATGCCGACAAAGCCGGTATTGGAGAAGATGACGCCGAACTGGGAGATAGGATCTTTCTTCCCATAGGCGACATGGGCCACGAGGGCGCAGATGGCAAGGACCGCAACGCTCAGCACAGCGCAGAGGCCAGCATTCATGAGATGCGTTCCATCGAAGGGCTGGATGAATGAGGCCATCATCAGGCAGGGCGATGCGATGTACATGACCGTGCGGGAGAGGTCGCCCACGCTGCCTTCCGTGATGAGCTTCGTGCGGTAGGCGATGTATCCTACCGCAAGCATGAAGAACATCGAGAGGACCTGATTGACAAGGACGGTGAATGTCGAGCTCACGCTGCGCCTCCAAGCTGCTCTGGATCTGTGCAGCAACGCAGACCGCATGCGAGTACTCTAGCGCTTATGCAGCTCGCAAGGCATCAATTTCGCCGTTATCTAAGAATGAACCAGATATGAAACGAGGCTGCAGGATTTCTCCTGCAGCCCCAGATGCAATCCCCTGTCTTCCTTACCAGGCGTAGGTGCCGCGCACCTCGAGAAGGTCGAAGCGGTCGATCGTCGTGAGCACCTGATCGATATCGATGCCGTCCCAGAGCGTCGCTATCCGCTTGTCGCCCACGAAGGCATTGATGCTGGCACCAGTGAAGCCGAAGTGGAGACGCGACCACCTGAGCGCGGTGATGTCCGCGTAGGCAATGGTGACCGGACGTCCGACAAACGGCGTCACCACCATATGGTCCTCATACGTCACGACACGGTAGCGCTTCATGCCATACCAGATGCAGAAGAGCACAATCTCGAATGCCGCGAAGAACATCATGACCGACGGGAAGCTCCAGCCGTTCTCCGCAGCTTCGATATAGATGCCGGCAACGACACCGAGAAGGCCCATGCCGACCATCACCACGACGAGGGCATGGAAGAGCGCAGACGGCGCCTCATAGGTGTCGTGGTGGCTATGATGGCGCTCGGAGATGGCAGAGCCAAGCCAGTCCATGACCGTTGCAGCAAAGGGGATGCCGGCGACGACGATGTAGAGAAACTGATAGTCCATGGTCCATTCCGTCCCAAGAAGGGCTTGCCTGTTCGATGCTGACGTTCCCACTGCTGGCTGGAAACGTTTCCATTCCTGTCGGAAACGTTTCCAGCTCTATTGGAAACGCTTCCAGCATACTAGACCACTATGAGCGGCAGGTCTGCCTTGCATCAGCTTCTTGCCATGATCTGGCATGTCAGCGGCATGATTTGCGGGGTGAACGGCAGGTCCTTCATTTCCCGGAACCAAGATTGAAAGATGAATGAAAAGGGAGCCAGCCCACGGCAAGCTCCCTCCACTCAATCCTGCATCTCTCCCCTATGCCTTCTGGGGCACGGCGAACTTTGCGACGAGATGCTCGAGCACGTCGACCGTCTTCTCGAGCGACCTGACCGGGATGAACTCGCGTACCGAGTGGGCATTGTAGCCGCCGGTCGCGATATTCGGGCACGGAAGCCCGCGCACCGTGAGCTGCGAGCCGTCGGTGCCGCCGCGCACTGCCACGACATGGGGCTCGATGCCGGCTTCGCGGTTCGCCTCGAGGGCATTGTCGACGAGGAAGTCCATGCCGTCGAAGTAGTCCGCCATGTTCCGGTACTGTTCCTTGATCGTGACCTTGACCGTCCCCTCGCCGTGGCGGCGGTTGAGGAATGCCGCAATGTCCTTCAAGGTCTCCTCGCGTGCCGCGAACTTCTTCCCGTCATGGTCGCGCACGATGTAGGTGAGGCGCACCTCCGATGCCGTGCCCGTGATGGCAATCGGATGATAGAAGCCCTCATAGCCTTCCGTGTGCTCCGGACGCTCGAAGGCAGGCACGAGGTTGTCGAACTCGGCCGCCACGGTGATCGCATTGACCATGACATCCTTGGCTGTGCCCGGGTGCACCATCACGCCCTTGATATCGACGATGGCCTCGGAGGCATTGAACGTCTCGTAGTTGAACTCGCCGAGCGCCTCGCCGTCGACCGTGTAGCACCACTTCGCACCGAACTTCTTGAGGTCGAGAAGCGCCGCGCCGTGGCCGATCTCCTCATCCGGCACGAAGGCGATCTTGAGCGTCGGATGCGGAAGCTCCGGATGCTCGCCGAGACGTTTCAGAAGCGAGCAGATCTCGGCCACGCCTGCTTTGTCGTCGGCAGAGAGGAGCGTACGTCCGTCGGAGCAGACGATGTCCTGGCCCACAAGCTTCTCGAGATCGGGCACCTGTGCAGGCGTCGTCTCGATGCTTGCCCCGTCCACGACGCCTGCAACGAGAGGACCTCCCTCGTAGTGCACGATATGGGGATGGACGTTTTCTGCCGGCGCATCGGGCGACGTGTCGATATGGGCGCAGAGGCCAAGTGCCGGAAGGTCCTCGGCACCTGCCGACGCCGGGAAGCTCGCCGTCACATAGGCATGCTCGTCCTGCTCGACATCCTCGCACCCAAGCTCCTCGAGGTCATGTGCAAGCGTCTCTGCCATCTTGAGCTGGGACGGCGTCGAGGGCGTCTGGTCCTCATGGGCCTCGTCTGACTGCGAGGGAACCTGCACGATGCGCATGAAGCGCTCCACGACATCCGAAAGCTGATCTGTATCTGCCATCGTCTCTCCTTTTTGGCCAGATGCCCGGAGCGCCACTCGGAGCTCTCCAGGCATCATGCTCATACATCATCAGTTGAAACGATACAGCGCTCGAGCGCCTGCGGCAATCCTAGATCAGGCGTGCTGCAATGCGGTCGAGATCTGCTGCAGGGATGCCGCAGGCATCCTCGAGATACTTGCGGGCTCCGCCCTTGCCGACAATCCAGTCATAGACGAAGGAGCCCATATGCGTGCCCATGTCCATGAATGCCTGCTGCACTTCAGGGGAGAGGCTCGCCCACTCTGCCTGCATCTCGCTCGAAGCGAAGAGATCGGGATAGGAACGGACGTAGTCGGCGACACAGTCCTCGCGGCTTACGCCCACGAGCATGAGAAGCAGCATGGAGACGATGCCCGTGCGGTCCTTGCCGGCGTTGCAGTGGATGAGGATGCAGGCATCCTCCGGAGCCTGGGCAATCGTGCGGAAGACCGTGCGCAGCGCCTGCGTATTCTCGAGCATCGGGAGATAGAAGTCCTCGGCGTTGAACGTGCCATCCTTGCACTTCTTCTCGAGCATCGTGATTTTGGCAGGATCTGCTAGATCCTCCGAGCCAAGCTCGGTGTGAATGTAGGCGATATCGTTCTCGGTGCAGACACGGTCGGGTGCGGCCTCGACCTCTGTCTTGGAGCGCAGGTCGATGACCATGCGCACGCCGTAGCGGTGGAGGAACTCGCAGTCCTCGTCCGTGACGTTCTCGAGCTTGCCTGCACGCAGGAAGGCATGCCACTTCGTCTGGCGAAGGCCTACCGGGTATCCGCCCAGATCGCGCACATTGTCGGCGCCGGTCAAGGGGAGCCTCTGCCAATTCAGCTCTGCTGGATGTGCCATGATATGTACCTCGAATCAGATGGAGAGCACCGGAGCATCCGCTCCTCGCTCGAAAGCAGCCCTTTCCAAAGCTCGCTGCTTCGCATGTGGCCACAGGCCCGCAGGATCATCTGTGGCTGCAGGGCGTCATTCCTGCTCCTGCATGCCCCTACTATAGCCACTGGAAGCTAATTGTATTCCAATCACACAATTTTGCTTGATTTCCTCCATCAAGTCTGGATGGTTTGTTATCGTACGTAACAGGTTCGTTTCAGGTCATGCAATGGCCATCCATCCAAGGCTGGGTATATAACCCTGTGGTCCGAAATCCATTGGGAAAGGATGGTTTCATGGCACGCATCTTCATCAGCCCCAGCAAGTACATCCAGGGTCCGGGCGAGCTCGACAATCTCGGCACCTATACGAAGGCCTATGGCGCAAAGCCTCTCGTGATCATCTCCGCAGGCGGCATCCGCCGCTTCGGCGACCGCGTGAAGGCAAGCCTCTCCGATGCAGGCTTGGCGCCTGTCTTCGAGGAGTTCAATGGCGAGTGCTCGCAGGACGAGATTGACCGTCTCTCTGCGCTCGCAAAGGAAAACGAAGCTGACGTCGTGATCGGCCTCGGCGGCGGCAAGATCTTCGATACGGCCAAGGCAGTCGCGAATGCCGTCGACGCCCCCGTCGTGATCGTCCCGACGATTGCTGCAACCGATGCTCCCTGCTCGGCGCTCTCCGTCGTCTATACGCCGGAAGGCCAGTTCAAGGAGTACCAGTTCTTCAAGCACAACCCGAACCTCGTCCTTATGGACTCTGCTGTCATCGCGAAGAGCCCCTTGCGCCTCACGGTCTCCGGCATGGGCGATGCACTTGCCACCTACTTCGAGGCACGTGCCTGCAAGCGCTCCGATGCCACGACCTGCGCAGGCGGCCATGTGACGAATGCCGCCATGGCGCTCGCGAAGCTCTGCTTCGATACCCTCATGTCTGACGGCGTGAAGGCGAAGTGCGCCCTCGAGGCAGGAGCCCTGAGCGAGTCTGTCGAGAAGATCATCGAGGCCAACACGCTGCTCTCCGGTCTCGGCTTCGAGTCTGCCGGCCTTGCCGGTGCCCATGCTATCCACAATGGCATGACAGCCATGCCTGAGACCCACAAGATGTATCACGGCGAGAAGGTCGCCTTCGGCACGATTTCCCAGCTCGTGCTCGAGGATGCGCCGGAGCTCGACGAGGTGCTGCTGTTCTGCGTCGAGGTCGGCCTTCCTGTCACCTTCAAGCAGCTCGGTGTCGAGGATGCCTCCTTCGAGCGCGTGCTCGAGGTCGCAAAGCTTGCTTGCGCCGACAACGACACGCTGCACAACATGCCGTTCGAGGTCACGCCGGAGAAGGTCGCCCATGCGATGCTCGCGGCCGATGCCCTCGGCCAGAAGGCGCTTGCCGACTGGAGCGACTAGCTTCGCCCACACAGAGTCAGGACAAGCGGTCCTCGCACCTAGATGCGGGGACCGCTTTTCTGTGTCGTTGTCTCTCAACTCGACAGGCTTGGAGTACGAACTCGACAGGCACATCATCCAACTCGACAGCAAAGAAGGGCAGGCTCTGCAGCCTGCCCTTCTCCTTGAAGCTATGGATGAGTCCTTAGAGGACGCCTGCCTTGCGCTTTGCCTCGTCGATCTCCTTGAGCTGCTCAGGCGTCAGATGGATGGCACCTTCTCCTGTGCCATACGTCTTTCCGCCGTCAGCATCCGTCGTCTCGCCGTATGACGCATAGGCTCCCGTTGCCTTCGAGCCTTCGCGCACGAAGGAATCCTCGAGCTCGCCCGGGCGGCGCCTGTGGTAGACCGCACGCGGCAGCATGCTCTCATTCGTCACCGGATCGTCGGGGTTCTCGAGATGGAAGCTCTCGGAGCGTCCATTCTTGAAGTTCTCCTTTGCGACCGAGATCATGAGCTTGATGCGGTTCAGCTGATTGACCTCAGAAGCGCCCGGGTCGTAGTCGACAGCGACGATGTTGCTCTCAGGGTGCATCTGGCGCAGGCGCTTGATCACGGACTTGCCGACGACGTGGTTCGGCAGGCATGCGAACGGCGAGCAGACGATGATGTTCGGCGTGCCGGACTCGATGAGGTCGCACATCTCGGCCGTCAGGAGCCAGCCCTCGCCCATCGTGTTGCAGAGCGACAGCACTTCCTTCGCCTTGTCCGCAAGGCTCCAGATCGAGCCATACGGCTCGAAGCGCTCCGACTTCTCGAGCATCTCGTCGATCGGCTTCCTCATGCCCTCGATCGCATCGATGCCGATCTTGTGCGTGAGGCGGCTCGTCGCCTTCGTGCCGAGCTCCTCCTTCATGTTGATCTGGTTCGAGAGGCCGAACAGGAAGAAGTCGACAAGGCCCGGGACGTCTGCCTCGCAGCCCTCGTTCTCGATGACGCGGACAACCTGGTTGTTCGCGGTCGGGTGGAACTTCACGAGGATCTCGCCGACGACACCGACGCGCGGCTTCGAGCGGTCGTTCTCGAGCGGCAGCGCATCGAACGCCTTGACCGTATCCTCGCAGAGACGGTAGAACGGCTTCGGCGAAGCGCTGTGGGAGAGCTGGATCTTGGCACGTTCCATGAACTCGTCGTAGAGCCTGTCGGCGCTCCCCTCTCTGGCCTCATAGGGGCGCACGCGGTACGTGCACTTCATGAGGAGGTCGCCGTAGAGAAGGGCATAGACAGCCTTCGTGAGCAGGCGCGGGTTCTTGAGCGCCTTGAAGCCCGGGTTGCTCTCGTCGAGGTTCGTGGCAGCCGTAAGCGAGATGACCGGCACCTCGGGGTGGCCCGAATCCTTGAGCGCCTTCCTGATGAGGGCGATGTAGTTCGTTGCACGGCAGCCGCCGCCGGTCTGGGAGATCATGACAGCCGTACGGGAGAGATCGTACTTGCCCGAAAGGACCGCCTCCATGATCTGGCCCGTGACGAGGATCGACGGGTAGCAGATGTCGTTGTTCACGTACTTCAGGCCCGTGTCGACGGCCTTGTGGTCGACAGACGGGAGCAGCACGACGTTGTAGCCTTCGGAGCGAAGGATGGCTTCGACGATCTCGAAGTGCACAGGGGACATCTGCGGTGCCAGGATCGTGTAGCCCTCGTCCTGCATCTCCTCCGTGTAGCGCACCTTCTTGAAGGCAGCGCTCTTTGCCTCGCGGTAGACCGGTGTACGGCGGGTGAGATCGGTCTTCCTTGCATGCTCGAGCGAGCCGTCAGCCATGTGGACGTTGACCGGTGCCACCTCATGCACCTTGCCGGCACGCGTCTCGCGCTCGAGCTCGGCACGCTCCTCCTTGAGGGCGGCCATGAGGGAGCGGACACGGATGCGGGCAGCGCCGAGGTTCGAGACCTCGTCGATCTTGAGCACGGTATAGATCTTGCCGGATGCCTCGAGGATCTCCTGGACCTCGTCGGTCGTGAGGGCATCAAGGCCGCAGCCGAAGCTCTGGAGCTGGATGAGGTCGAGGTCGTTCCTCTCTGCGACAAAGCGTGCAGCACGGTAGAGGCGGGAATGGTACATCCACTGGTCGATGACGCGGATCGGGCGCTCGACAGGAACCTTGTGGGCGATGGAGTCCTCGGTAAGCACGGCGAAGCCGAAGCCATGCAGCATCTCGGGGATTGCATGGTTGATCTCGCCGTCGTTGTGGTACGGACGGCCTGCGAGGACGATGCCGTGGGCGTCGTTGTCCTCGATCCACTTCAGGGCATCGTCTCCTGCCTTGTGCATCGCGTTCTTGAAGTCGATGTCTGCCTGCCAGGCATAGTTCACGGCCTCGTCGATCTCTTCGCGCGTAATGTGGGAGCCACGGAAGCGGCCCTTGCCCTTGGCAGCATCCTCCTCGCGCTGGACAGAGACGACCTCGTAGAGCCTGCGCTTGAGCTCGTTCTTCTTGTCATACGGCAGGAACGGATCGAGGTACTCGACAGAGGGATCCGAGAGCTCGTCGATGTTGAGCTCCAGGGACTGCGGATAGGACATGACGATCGGGCAGTTGTAGTGGTTCGTGGCCGTATCGTCCTCGGCGCGCTCCCAGCGGATGCACGGCATCCAGATGAAGTCCGGATTCTTCGAGAGGAGGTTCATGATGTGGCCATGGCTGAGCTTTGCCGGGTAGCAGACGCTCTCGGACGGCATCGACTCGGTGCCTGCCTCGTAGGTCTTCCTCGTCGTCCTGTCGGACAGGATGACCGAGAAGCCGAGCTTCGTGAAGAACGCATGCCAGAACGGATAGTTCTCGTACATGTTGAGGGCGCGGGGAATGCCGACAGTGCCGCGCGGTGCTGCATCAGGATCGAGGCATTCGCGGTCGAACAGCAGATGATTCTTGAACTCGAAGAGGTTCGGCGCCTTGCTCTGCTCCTTGACGGGCTTGCCAGAGCCTTTCTCGCAGCGGTTGCCCGTGATGAAGCGGCGGCCGTTGCCGAAGGAGTTGATCGTGAGGAGGCAGTTGTTCGAGCAGCGTCCGCAGTGGGCGTTCGTGTGCTTGACCTTGAGGTTATCGATCTCCTCGCGGGAGAGGATGGTGGAGACACCGTCTGCACCAGCACGGTCGCGGGCGAGGAGCGCTGCACCGTAGGCGCCCATCGTGCCTGCGATGTCCGGCCTGATCACGTCGCGGCCAGTCAGGAGCTCGAAGGCACGCAGTGTCGCGTCGCTCATGAACGTGCCGCCCTGGACGACGACGTACTTGCCGATCTCGTCGTAGTCGCGCAGCTTGATGACCTTGAAGAGGGCATTCTTGATGACAGAGTAGGAAAGGCCGGCAGCGACATCGCCGATCGTGGCGCCTTCCTTCTGGGCCTGCTTGACGCGGGAGTTCATGAAGACGGTGCAGCGGCTGCCGAGGTCGACCGGGTGCTCGCCGTGGACTGCTGCCTTCGCGAATTCCTGTACCGTCATGCCCATGGAGTCGGCGAAGTTCGCGATGAAGGAGCCGCAGCCCGAAGAGCAGGCCTCGTTCAGGGCGATATGCTCGATGATGCCATTCTTCACCTGGAGGCACTTCATGTCCTGGCCGCCGATATCGAGGATGAAGTTAACATCGGGCACGAAGGCCTTGGCGCCACGCAGGTGCGCGACCGTCTCGATCTCGCCGGAGTCTGCCTGCAGGGCTTCGATCAGGATGCCCTCGCCGTAGCCGGTCGTCGTGACATGGCCAATCGTGCAGCCTTCCGGCAGATGGTCGTAGATGTCGTCCATGATCTTGCGGGCGGTGCCGAGGACATCGCCGTTGTTGTTGTCATACCACGTGTAGAGGAGCTCGCCGTCCTCGCCGACGACAGCTGCCTTCATCGTCGTGGAGCCGGCATCGAGGCCGATGAAGACACGGCCCTGGTAGCCCTCGAGCGTGCCCTTCGGCACGACCTGTGCGTCGTGGCGGGCACGGAACTCCTGGTAGTCCTTCTCCGTCTTGAAGAGCGGGTCGAGACGTGCGACCTCGGAGCCCTGCGTGTCGCCGAGGCTGTCGAGCTTGTCGATGACCTCCTTAAACGTCACGGTATCTGTGGACTCGCCCGCAAGAGCTGCGCCGGTAGCGACAAAGAGGTGTGCGTTCTCGGGGACGATCCTGTGCTCCTCATCGAGGTTGAGCGTGATGTAGAAGCGCTTCCTCAGCTCGGAGAGATACTGGAGCGGGCCGCCCAGGAAGGCGACATAGCCACGGATCGGGTGTCCGCAGGCAAGGCCGGAGACCGTCTGGTTCGCGACAGCCTGGAAGATCGATGCTGCCACATCCTCGCGTGCTGCGCCCTCATTGAGGAGCGGCTGCACGTCGGACTTCGCGAAGACGCCGCAACGGGATGCAATCGGATAGATGTGCGTCGCACCCTTGGCAAGCTCGTTCAGTCCCGTGGCATCCGTCTCCATGAGGGAAGCCATCTGGTCGATGAAGGCACCGGTGCCGCCGGCACACGTGCCGTTCATGCGCTGCTCGATGCCATTGTCGAAGTAGATGATCTTGGCGTCCTCGCCGCCGAGCTCGATTGCGACATCCGTCTGCGGAATCAGGGACTCGACGGCACGCTTCGAGGCGATGACCTCCTGGACGAACTCGACACCGAGCCACTTGGCGAGCAGCATGCCGCCGGAGCCCGTGATGGAGACGCGCATCTTTGCATCTCCCAGGACCTTTTCGGCCTTGCGGAATACCTCACGGGCCGTTGCCTTCACGTCCGTGTGGTGGCGCTCATAGTTTGCATAGACCAGATGCTCGTTCTCGTCGATGACAGCGAGCTTCACCGTCGTGGAGCCGACATCGATGCCGAGACGAAGACGGGCGTGGCGGAAATCGGCACGCTGCTTCGGCTTGAGCTCGGCACCCTCCTGCACGAGCGGCATCGCATAGTGGGCATTGCGCTCCGCCTGGACGGAATTGCCATTCTCGGTCATTCCTGCATCTCCTTCTTCTCCTGTGCCAGGTCTGCCAGATCGTCGAGGCAGGGCACGCCGAACTTGATCTTCTTGCCGTAGAGGTCGCCGGGGCGCACGAACATGAGCGCGGTCATCACGCATGCCATGAGGTGCGCCGGCTCCTCCATGCCGCTGCGCATCCAGCGCAGGAGCACGCCGACCTCGGCCGATATCGCGAATGTCAGATAGTAGTCGAAGAGCTCCTGGGGAATATCGAATACGATGCCTTCCTCGGCACGTCCGCAGACGATCTCGAAGACTTTCTCTTTGATCTTCTCGACGAATCCCGGATCTCCGCCTGCACCCAGAAGGGCCGGCAGATAGCTTCTGCGCTCCTGAAAGTACTCGAGGAGCTCGACAGAGCCCGGGCACGGCTCGAAGTTCGAGATGGCGTCCTGGAGCTCGTCGAGGTTCGTCCTCGCAAGCCTCCTCACAAGGCAGCCGACTTCGGAGACGGTCTCCTCCTCGATCTGCCCGACGAGATCGTTGATGTCCTTGAAATGCGAATAGAAGGTACGCCTCGTCACGCCTGCCGTATCGGCAACCGCCTTGACCGTGACACGGGAGAGATCTCCTGTCTCCTCGATCTGGCGGGCAAGAGCGTCGCGCAGCGCCTGGCGCGTACGCACCGTGCGCCGGTCCTGGCCGGCACCGACGAGCGAAAGCTGCCTCTCTGCAGTCTGAGCCGTCATTTCAGGCACGCTCGCGGCCTCCTTTCCTGCTCTGTTTTTCACAGTGTGTGCAGAATTGCGCACTGTGCGTAGTATTGCACACCGTGAGCAAGAAATTCAGCCATTTGCGGACTGCACAGAAGCGGCACAGAGATGAAGCCTCAGCGTCCCGCAGCCTGCTGAGAGCAATCGTCGATGAGGCCTGGCTTGCGCGTGAGCGGCAAGGTCTTCTCGAGGTAGGAGATGCTTCTGGGCCAGGATGTCGCACAGACCGAGCCGAAGAGCGTGTCGAGCACATACTGCACAGCAAGATGCGACGCGAACTGCGTGATGCGCCGCTGGTAGCGCTCTGCATCGCTCACGAAGAGATAGCCGTCAAGGCCGGGATTGAGACGCGCTGCAGCAGGCGTTCCCACAAGAAAGGTCGGGACACCCCGCTCTGAGAGCACGGGAAGCGCACGTTCGAGTGCCATGGAGACGCCTGAGTAGGAGATGCCTATCGCGACACAGTCCTTCCCCATCAGGAGGGCGCAGCGGATCTGCCGCTCGGTATCTGCCTCGCAGCGTGCATCGATTCCGACAGAGAGCAGGCGGTCTGCGAACATGCTTGCCGGATAGCGGTTGTGCGATTCCGTGAAGAGCGCGACCTGGCGGGCCCTGCAGATGAGGGATGCAGCGTGCTCGACCGTATCCATATCGAGCATGGACTGGGTCTGGGCAAGCGTCTGCTCGAAGACGGAGCGTATGCTTGCAGCCACCTCCCCTGCCGTCCATCCTTCGCCGAACGGAAAGTTGATGTCGGCTGTGCCAGCAGCCTGGGCACGCTCCAGGGAGCGCGCCATCTCGATCTTGAGCTCCTTCATGCCTTCGAGGCTGAGCTTGCGGCAGAGGCGGTGGATCGTCGCGATCGAGCAGTGGGCAGCCTGTGCGAGCTCCTTGATCGAATAGTCCGAAAAGCGCGGTCCGAGGCAGAGGATCGTATGTGCCAGCTCCTGCTCTGTCGGCGTGAAGCCTTCTGCCTCCCGCATCTTCTGCACGACATCCATGTCCCGCTCCTTTCCCCACAGAAGAAAAGTATCAGAAAGTGTCAGCCTGTGCCGTGGCCATCTGCCTTCAGACGAAAAGAAGTCTCCTTCTGCGCCCAGAACCTGGAGGACGCACATCTCATTCCCTATGCTTGAAAGCGATGGAGGTGCCTGCACGAGCAGGCAGGAAGAAGGAGGAAAGCTATGGGCAAGGGATTCCCGGAGGGCTTCTATTGGGGCGGCGCCACTGCTGCAAACCAGTTCGAAGGTGCCTGGAACGTGGACGGCCGCGGACCGTCTGTCGATGACCACTTCACGGGCGGCACGAAGGACAAGCCGCGCACGATCACGGTCGATATCGAGCCCGATGTGCTCTACCCGAACCATGACGGAATCGACTTCTACCACCACTACGAGGAGGACATCGCGCTCTTCGCCGAGATGGGCTTCAACATGTTCCGCATGTCCATCTCCTGGTCGCGCATCTTCCCGAACGGCGACGACGAGCAGCCGAACGAGCTCGGCCTTGCCTTCTATGACAGGGTTTTCGACTGCTGCCGTGCTCATGGCATCGAGCCGCTCGTGACGCTTTCCCACTACGAGATGCCCTACCACCTCGTCGAGAAGTACAACGGCTGGGCTAGCCGCGAGCTCATCGGCTTCTTCGAGAAGTACTGCCAGACCGTCTTCGACCGCTATCACGACAAAGTGCGCTACTGGCTCACGTTCAACGAGATCAACTGCGGCACGATGGACATGGGCAACCTCTTTGAGACGTCCATGATCCGCGGCTTCTCCGGTCCTGCCTCCGAAGCGCACACGACCCCGCAGGAGCGCTACCAGGCACTCCATCACCAGTTCGTGGCCTCTGCCCGCGTCGTGAAGTACGCGCATGAGCACTATCCTCAGTTCCGCATGGGCAACATGGACTGCTTCATCCTCTCCTACGCCGCAACCTGCGACCCCAAGGACGTCCTTGCAAACGAGTCCGAGATGCGCCGCATGAACTGGTACTGCTCCGATGTCCAGGTCAGGGGCTGCTATCCTTCCTACGCAAAGCGCTTCTGGCGCGAGAACGATATCAGCCTCAAGATCGAGGACGGCGATCTCGAGGACCTCAAGGAGGGCACGATCGACTTCTACACGTTCTCCTACTACATGAGCTCTGTCGTCGGCACGCACGACGTGAAGCAGGCAGCAGGAAACATGACGTTCGGCGGCGTGAACCCCTACCTCAAGAGCACCGACTGGGGCTGGCAGATCGACCCGGATGGCCTGCGCTTTGCCCTGAACGAGATCTATGACCGCTACCAGATTCCTCTGATGGTCGTCGAGAATGGCATGGGCGCCCTCGACAAGGTCGAGGAGGATGGCTCCATCCACGATACGTACCGCATCGAGTACCTGAAGAGCCATGTCCGCGCCATGCGCGAGGCAGTGGATGACGGAGTGGACCTCAAGGGCTACACCTGGTGGGGACCGATCGACCTCGTCTCTGCTGGCACCGGCGAGATGCGCAAGCGCTACGGCTTCATCTACGTCGACAAGCACGACGACGGAAGCGGCACCTACCAGCGCAGCCGCAAGGATTCCTTCTACGCCTACCAGAAGATCATCAAGTCGAATGGCACTGAAGGCCTCGACTAGGGCAGCAAGCCAGAGCTGACATATAATACGGACACCAGAGAGGGCCGGGATGCATGTCCCGGCCCTCTCTATGTTCAATTCCTCAGCTTCTATTCAGGAATGTATCTCATTTGTGATTACATCGGTACCTGTGCAATATATACCAATTAGCAAGGTACCATGCATTTAGACGACGGAAAGACAGACAGACCGCCTCATTTGCCAGCAAGCACGTCCTGCAGCATCTCATCAAACGAGCGGCAGCGTCTGTAGCGCTCCGGATATTCCTTCATTGCATCGAATTCCGCCAGCGCTGCCCTGGTCCCTTCAGAAAGGCATTCCCCTTCCTCGAGCGGCTTCTCGCTATGCTCAGATAGCTGCTTGGAATCAGCATCATGTGCCAGCATTGCGCTGCCCTTTCCGTCTGGAAGTCTGTCATTGCAGCATTCAAAATGCCACTTCCGCATAGACCAATCAACACAAGCTCACTTCATTGAAGGCGATCGACCTGCCTCTGAAGAAAGGAATCCAACTTATGGATACGAACAAGACGAACGAAGAGAACGGGAATATCGGTACCGAAACTGCCACAACGGCAGAGGCTCCCCGCCACGACCACCGCCATGAAGCCGGTCATCATCACGATGAAGATAGCCGCCACATCCATAGCCATCATCATGGCGGAGATGCCGCCGAAGCCGGATATCATTGCCACCACCATCACCACCACGATGGAGAAGATGGCGCAGACGAGCACCATTGCCGCCACCATCATGGGGATGCAGCCGGAGATGAACATGAGCACTGCCATCACCACCACGGCGACGACGATGAGTTCCATGGCAAGCATCGCCACCATCACGGTGAGCACGGCCACTTCCATGGAGAGGATGGTGCTGCCCATCACGGGCATCGACACGATGACGAAGAGATGGGTGATGGCCACCGCGGTGGCGGCTACAGCGCCGACGAGGAGGGGCTCGTCTGTCCCTGCATGGGAACGACGAAAGACGAGATCTTCGAGGCTGTGGCAGCAGGAGCGCGGAACATCGAGGATGTCGAGCGCGCAACTGGCGCAGGCACCCATTGCGGTCGCTGCTGCGCTGCCGTCGCAGCAGTTGTCGAGGAGGCACTTGCCCAGACTGCATAGGCTGCAGAGGCAGGCAATGGCATCCGAAGGAGGCAGGGCTTAGGCTCTGCCTCCTTCTTCCGGTCAGAAGCTTTCTGCCGTATCCGGCGTGAGCGATTCGGCCACAGCCACGCAGACCTTGGCCGCTTCCTCGATATCATCGAGGGCGCAGATGGCACATCCTGCATGGACATAGCGGCAGGGAACTCCTGCCACGACGCTCGGCACATCGAGCATATGTGCAGGGCCTCCATCGGTGCCGCCGCCCTCGCGCACGCTCGTCTGCACCTTGAGGCCATGCTCTCTTGCCGTAGCCAGCACGTAGCGCTGATACCTTGGGTTCGTTATCATGCAGCAATCGAAGTAGCGAAACATCGGGCCTTTGTGGAGCGCTGCCTGGATATCGTCTGCTTGCTGGAAGGTGTCATCTGCCGGGCAGCCCTCGAACATGAAGGCAAGCTTTGGCTGGAAGGCCCTGACCGCAGCGGCAACACCGCGCTCCCCTACCTCCTCCATCGACGAGATCGAGGCCACCACATCGAAGGGCAGGTCTTTCTTCGAGAGCTCCCGGAGTGCAAGGAGCATTGCTGTGACACCTGCCCGGCAGTCGAAGGCCTTGCCGAAAGCAATGCCGTGCTCCTTGTCGTATTCAAACTGCGTCGCCGGCACGAAGGGCTCGCCCATGCCCATATGGAAGCGTTTGATAGCCTCTTCCTTCGATGTGGCACCGCAGTCGAGGATGAGCTCCTCTCTGCCGGCAGCCTTCTCCGCTTCGCTCATGAAGTGCGGCGGCTTCACGCCGATGACGGCACGGACCCACGTGCCTTCTGTCGTGCGCACGAAGACATCCTGTCCCGCCAGCACATGGGGCGAGAAGCGCCCGAGCTCGACGAAGCTCATGGTGCCGTTCGAGCGGATCGAGCGGACCATGCCGCCGACCTCGTCTCCATGGGCATCGAGCATGAGGACCGGCTTCGTGCCGCTGAAGCTCCTGGGATAGATCAGGGCATCCATCAAAGAATTCGCCTTCACGTCAGCCCAGCCGGCGCAGAACTCCTTTGCTACAGCCACCGTCTCATCCTCGAAGCCCGAAGGCGACTTCGCAGAGCTCAGCTTTCCCAGAAGCTCTGCCACCTCATCGCGTACCAGATCCATTGCATCCTCCCTCATCCGCATCCGGCTCTACCATAGCCCAAGCCCTGGCATCTCGCAGCAGGCACGTCTCTCCTGCCACCAACTGGAAATGCATCCCGGCAGCACCTCATGCCTTCGAGGAGTACAGTCGTTATGCACGGAGCTCCAGAGGAAGGCAGGGACATATGCCAGAAGATCCACCAGAGACAGGCACGTCTGCAGGCAGGAGCAAGCTCGCCAATGTGGCAGCGCACAAGATCTCGTCGCTTCTTGCAGCAGCATTCCTCGAGCAGGAGCAGCGCACTCCTGACGAGTCAAGGATCTATGGTGCGAAGCTCCGCGAGGAAGTGCCAGCAGAGGCCCAGGCCATGTGGCCGCCGAAGAGCCAGGCACGTCCCGATCCGCTCGGACTCCTCGAGAGCCAGGCAGCCGATCGCGTCCCGGAGCTCCTGCCAATCCGCTACGAGCGCATGGCACAGGATCCCTTTGCGTTCTACCGAGGCTGTGCCCTTCCGATGGCAGGAGACCTTGCCACGACGCCTATGACGCCTTTGCGTGTCCAGGCATCGGGAGATGCCCATATCGCAAACTTCGGCATCTTTGCAACGCCGGAGCGCCAGCGCGTCTTCGACCTCAACGACTTCGACGAGACAGCACGCGGCCCCTGGGAGTGGGACCTGAAGCGTCTCGCAGCCTCTGTCGATGTCTGTGCCCGTGTGCTCGGACTCTCAAGAGAGAAGACCGACAAGGCCGTACGTGCCTGTGTGAACACCTATCACCAGGCAATGGCACAGTTTGCTGAGATGGGCAATCTCGAGGTCTGGTATGCCCAGGCAGACACAGACCATCTGAAGGCCCTTGCCGAGGAAGTGGGCGGCAAATCCGAACGCAAGGCTTTCGAGAAGACGCTCAGCAAGGCCGAGCACAAGAACAGCGCCCGCGCGGTCCAGAAGTTCACGGAGGTCGTGGATGGAACGCTCAGAATCGTGAGCGACCCGCCCCTCATCGTGCCGCTGCGCGATGTTGCCCAGAAAAAGGTCTCCGAGAGCGGCTTCAAGGAGACGATCATGCGCGAGCTTGCCCTGGACACGAGGTTCGCTCATGAGGACTCGGCAGCCAGACTCATCCGCCTGATCTTGAAGGGATACCGCGCTTCCCTGCCCGATAACAGGAAGGCGCTCCTTGACTCCTACCACGGTGTCGATATTGCCCGCAAGGTCGTGGGCGTGGGGTCTGTCGGTCTCAGGGCCTGGATCTGCGTCTTTGAGGGAGCGGATGCTGACGACTCCCTCGTGCTCCAGATCAAGGAGGCCGTGCCCTCCGTCCTCGAGCGCTATGTCGGGAAGAGCGGCTATGCCGAGCAGGGGCAGCGCGTCGTAGAAGGACAGCGCGCCATCCAGGTCTCCTCGGACCTCCTTCTGGGCTGGACGAGGCTTCCTGCCGAGGATGGCCGCATGCATGACTACTACGTACGCCAGCTCTGGGACGGCAAGGGGGCGCCTGACCTCACGAAGATCGATGCCCACCGCCTGACACATCTTGCTGCCCTCTGCGGCTGGACGCTAGCCCGGGCGCACGCAAGAACCGGCGACCGCTTCGCTATTGCCTCCTATCTGGGACGCGACACGGCGATGGACGATGCCTTCTGCACGTTTGCCCATGCCTACGCCGACCAGACCGAAGAAGACTATGAGGCGTTTCTCGCTGCCAGGAAGCAGGGCAGGTTCTGCTAAGAGACGCATGGAAACGCAAGAAAGCGGAGAAGCCCATGCTTTCGGGCTTCTCCGCTTTGCCATCTCTTGAAGTGCTTCTCTAGCCTGCAAACGGCGTGAGGTTGGCTACAGCTTCCTCGACGCTCATGCGCCTGCCGTCGTGATCGAGATCGATCAGCACGTAGCGGTCATTGCCGATGCCGAGCTCCTTCATATAGGAGAGCTGCCTGAGCCCGTGCCTTGTTGTCATCCTCTCCACGAGGTCGTGGTTCTCTTCCGGCTTCATAGCAAAGACCATATCGACCGAAGCCTGGTCTGCCGCAAGCATATCCGTCGAGGCAAGGATGCCGACATTCGGCGTCACGACCGGCTGGGCATGGACGCCTTCGCAGTCGCAGGAGACCGACATGTTCCTGAGCACGTTCACGAAGGTGATGGAGCGTCCCTCAGACGAGAAGAAGTCTACGGTCGCCTTTGCAGACTCGCTGATGCGCTCCATGAGCTCCTCTTCGGCAATATCCCACATGTTGGACGATCCCGGCGTCGTGTGGATCTGTGCCTTGCCGCGGCGGCCATCGGCGCATCCTATGCCGATGTTCTTGTTCGAGCCGCCGAAGCCGCCCATCATATGGCCCTTGAAATGCGTCAGCACGACCAGGGAGTCATAGCTCAGCATGTGGTCGCCCACACCAATCGTGTCAAACCATTTGCCGCCCAGAACCGGCAGGTCTGCCACGCCGTCCTCATCCATAATGTCGACAGGGCAGAACGTCCAGCCATTGACCTCGAGCGTCTTTCGGTGCTGCTCGGTCGTATAGCGGTCGCCCTCGTAGTAGGTGTTCGTCTCGACGATATGGGAATCCTGAAGCTCAGGCTCCTTCTCACGAAGAGACTTGACCCAGTCCCTAGGAAGGATGTTCGGTCCATGCTGCTCTCCGGTGTGGAGCTTGAGCCCCACCTTCCCGTGGATGTTGCCATTCACCTGCTCATAGGCACGTGCCAGGCCCTGGGCAGAAAGATCGCGGGTGAAATAGACGATCGATTCGTTGCCCGTGCGTTCCTCATAGGGGACATAGATATTTCCGCCTGTGCCGGGCTGGGGCTTCGCTCCCATGCTCCACCTCTTCCTTCCGAAATCCGTTGCTCCCATCATGGGGACAATGGATGCATCCAGACCGTCCTCTTTAGGCATACTGCTCTGCAAGCTTCGCAAGACGAGCATCCGATGCGCCATTCAGGAGCACGCCTGATTCGACGTGAGCTCCCGGAGCAGACGGCGCAAGGTCGCGCGTAGAAGCTGCTGCATTGCTTCCGCCCGAGGTTGCAAACGGCACGATCGTCTTGCCCGAGAAATCAGCTGACTCGAGGAACGTGTTCACGATGTTCGGTGCCGTGTACCACCAAATCGGGAATCCGACATAGACGACGTCGTAGCCAGACACATCAGGCACCGTGCCCTTGAGGGCAGGACGGATGCTGCGGTCATTCTTCTCCTGTGTCGTGCGCGAATGGCGGTCGCGCCAGTTGAGGTCTGCCGACGTATAGGGCGTCTCAGGCTCGATCCTGAAGAGGTCTGCCCCTGCAGCCTCTGCAAGATGTTCTGCCACGCGCTTTGTCGTGCCCGACACGCTGAAATATGCCACCAATGCCTTTGCCATGAAAAGTCCTTTCTCTTTGTTTCCTGCATCAAGGATAGGGCCGCCTGCCAGCCATGTGAAATGCCCATGCAGGAAGCTTGCTATGCTCTGGCCGCATACCAGAAGGACCTACAGGCTCTCGCGGAAGATTTCTTCGACCTCCTCTGCCGTGAGCTTGTGGTATCCCCCATCGAGGATGAAGGTGGCCTTCACGGCAGCAGGAATCAGCTCTTTGGTAAGACCGAGCTCGCGTGCATGCTTCACGACGCCGATTTCATCCATCCAGGCGCTCATCGCTTCGAGTCCTGCCTCGGCTACCTCGCGCTCGCTCTTCCCTTCTGCATCCACGTCCCAGACCTCGCAGGCAAAGCGTGCGAACTTCGCAACACCGTAGGGCAGGACGAGCCGGTAGTACGGAAGGCTCACAGCAGACAATGTCATTCCGTGCGTCGCGTCTGTGACGGCGCCCATAGCCTGGCCGAGCATGTGGACTTCCCAGTCCGTCGACTTTCCGCAGGCAATGAGCGTATTGAGCGCCCAGGTGCAGACCCAGCTGATGTTCGAGCGTGCCTCGTAGTCCTCTGGATCCTTCACAGCAATGCGGCTTGCATGCACGAGGCTCTTCATGAGGCCTTCGGCGATGTAGTCGCTCGTATTGTCATCAGTCCCCGAGAAGTACTGCTCGCAGATGTGGTTGAAGGCATCGTAGATGCCGGCACGCATCTGGTAGTCAGGCACGGTGAAGGTGAGCTCGGGATTCACGATCGCAAAGCGGGGAATCACATCCACGCCGAAGACATGGCCGATCTTGAGCCTCTCTTCATGGTTCGTGATGACCGATCCTGCATTCATCTCGCTGCCGGTTCCGCTCATCGTGAGGATGTCGCCGACCGGAATGATCTTGCCGGCAGGCTCTTCCATATGGAGGTACAGGTGCTCCCAGGGATCCCCCTCAGTCCAGGCGCCCACGCTCACGCCCTTCGAGAAGTCGATGACAGAGCCGCCGCCGACCGCGAGAATCAGGTCGACATCGTTCTCCCGAGCCACGGCGCATCCTTCACGGAGCTTGTCTGCGGTCGGATTGGACATGACGCCAGAGACCTCGAAGACAGTCTTGCCGGCATCATGCAGCATATCTACGATCTTCTGGTAGAGGCCAGACCTCTTGACGGACCCTCCGCCATACGTCAAAAGGACACGAGGTCCATAGGACGCAAGCTCTTTCGGCAGTTCTTCCAAGGCATGGGGTCCGAAATGGACGCAGCAGGGGTTGTGGTAGGTGAAATCTCCAAGCATTGGCAGGCCTTTCTCGAACGGGACGGCATATCTTCCCTCTCTCCTTGCCATTCTGTTGTAATATCTAAACCTAACTTCAGGTCAAGATATATTCTGGGAGATACGCATGTATACGATTGGCCAGGTATCGGAGATGTTCAGCCTTCCCATCTCGACAATCCGCTACTACGACAAGATGGGACTCATCCCTGGTCTCGAGCGCACCTCAGGCATCCGCCGCTTCGACGAGGAGCAGCTCGAATCCCTCAGGGTGATCGAGTGCCTCAAGCGCTCGGGACTCGAGATCCGCGATATCAGGCAGTTCATGGAATGGTGCCAGGAAGGACCTGATACCTATCATGACCGCCTGCATCTCTTCGAAGAGCGGCAGAAGAAGGTGGACGAGAAGATTGCCGAGCTCGAGCGCACGCGCGCAATGATCTCCTGGAAGCTCTGGTACTACCGCACCGCAGAGCAGACAGGCAGCGAGAGCTTCATGGAAGCGGGACCGGAAGGCCTTCCAGAAGAGGGGCGGCAGCTCTGGAAGAAGGCGCATCAGGAGACAGGCGTCGAGCAGGTCGCCCAAGAAAAAGCTGAGCGATGCGATGGCAGTCAATGCCCCAGCAAAACGAACCTTCCGAAACAGATAAAGCAGACCCGCAGCAGCACATCCAATTCCGCCAGCGCGATTCCGAACGGTGAAACCAGCACCGCTCTCCGCGAAGGAGCTGAGGCCATAGCGAAAGGTGGGACCGGCAAATCATACAAGACAGCCGAAGACATGCTTGCCGCGATACGAGCAGAGTGCTGATGGGCTATCTGCAATGGATCTAGATACTGTCCTTTATATCCCCGAGGCAAGGTATCTTTGAGGCTTTTCTTGCCTACCGAGCTTCACGTCTTCTCCTTCAGCGTTATATACGCCTAGTTTCATCTCTTATCATTGCATGGAAGAACCCGCAGAAGAACAATCCCAGCAGGGGTGCTATCCGCCGTTTCGGATCGATGCGTCCCATCTCTGGCAGATAATGTGTTCGAGCTGGCAAAACAGTCCGTTAACGTACGTTTTGATATGGAGCGTTGCTATGGAGATAAGGACTCTCAGATACTTCTTGGCGGTCGCCCGCGAAGAGAGCATGACAGAGGCAGCCAATGTCCTGCATGTGACACAGCCGACGCTCTCGCGCCAGATTGCGGAGCTCGAACAGGAACTGGGATGCACACTCTTCAGGCGCACGAACCGCTCGACGACGCTCACCGAGGACGGCATGAGGCTCCGCCAGCGTGCGGAGGAGATCCTGGCGCTCGTGGAGCAGACCGAGTCCGAAGTGGGTCCTGGCGCAGAGCTCCAGGGCACGGTCCGCATCGGCGCAGCAGAGACCCAGGCCATGGCTTCTGTTGTCGAGGCATTCCGCCAGCTCCAGGCACTTCATCCCAAAGTCAATCTCAACCTCTCGACCGGCAATGCCGACACGATCGAGGAGAGACTCGAGAGAGGTGTCGTGGATTTTGCTGTCGTGCTTGATCCCTTCAAGGTCGACAAGTACGACCACCTCGAGCTTCCCCAGAAGGAACGCGTCGGTCTCCTTGTCCGTCCTGACCACCCGCTGGCACGAAAAGCCAGCGTCCATCCGGAAGACCTCGAAGGCCTCGACCTGATGGTCTCCTCCCGTACGGCACACGAGACCTTCGACCTCATCTCCTGGTCTTCCGGCGTGCTCCAAGAGGGAAGCTGCCACATCGTTGCCCGCTTCGATATGATCGGCAACGCCCTGATGCTTGTACGCGATGGCCTGGCTTCTGCCATCTCGATCGAAGGCGTCTGCCCTGGCGACCTTGTCATCGTGCCTCTCGAGCCGACGCTCACAGCAGGCGCCCACCTCATCTGGAAGAAGTTCCGTCTCCTCTCGAAGACAGGAGAGGCCTTCATCAGCGAGATGCGCCACGTCGTAGCCGAGTGCTGAAGAGGTTCCTTTCCTTGTGCAGTTCAGACAGGATTGCAGAGTCTCAGAACGTGGCACTGTCATCCGGCTGCCGAGCAGGAGCCTGGCAGGCGCGAAGCAGCGGATTCTGCCATTTAGTCCACGCGTCGCAGGCACGCTCCTCCAAGATCTGGCTGGCTGCAAGACGACTGTCAGTGCTTGGTTGTGCCGCCATGTCCCGGACGCGGCTTCTTTGGCTTTGCGGCAGCTGCAGCTAGTGGCAAAAGCACCTCATGCATGCTGCCAGCATCTGATAGCACGGAGCAGGAGAGCCCGACAGCTCTTCCCGTCTTTGCCTTCGTGCAGAGGAACAGGCAGCCTTACCTCTGCCCGTTCCGTGCATGCAGAGCCTGCCCGCTACCGGATAAGCCGCACAGCAGACTCCGGATGCCGAGATGTTCCAGCTATGGGAAGAGGGCCTGGAGCAATGGTGCCTCCAGGCCCTCCCGTCTGGCCATCTCTAGGCAAGTGCCAGGTAATCCTTGTCCTCGACCGGCTCGAGCCACTCGTTCGTGGCACCCTCTGCCGGCACCGCGAGCGCGATGTGCTGGAACCAGGAATCCTTTGTTGCGCCATGCCAGTGCTTGACCTCGGGTGCAATGCTCACGACATCGCCCGGCGTAAGCTTCTGGACCGGCTTGCCCCACTCCTGGTACCAGCCCTCGCCTGCGATGCAGATGAGGACCTGGCCGCCCTTGTGATGCACGTGCCAGTTGTTGCGGCAGCCCGGCTCGAAGGTCACGTTGCAGGCACCGAGCTGCGGGTCTCCGAGCGATGCCAGATAGCTGTTGCCGATGAAGTACTTCGCATAGGCCGTATTCGGGTCGCCCACCGGGAAGTCCTCGGAAAGGCCTTCAGGAGAGGTCACGGCGCCTTTCTCGTCTTCGGTCCAGACCTGCTTCGCGAGGTTGAAGACAGCCCAGCCCTTCGGCCAGCCGGCATACATCGTGACATGGGTGATGAGGGCTGCGATCTCGGCACGCGTCACGCCGTGCTTCTTTGCGTTCTGGAGATGGTAGAGAAGCGAGGAGTCCGTGATGCCCTGTGCCATGAGGGTCGTGACTGTGAGCATGCACTTCGTCTTCGTGGAGAGCGCCTCCTGGTCCCACACCTCACCGAAGAGGATATCGTCGTTCAGATGGGCGAACTCCGGTGCGAAGGTTCCGAGCTGATCGCGTCCTGCTGTCTGCTTCATTGCAATCCCTTTCCTCATCCTGCTCTGCGCAGGAAGCCTCATGCGTTCTCCGACTTCTTGAGCATGTAAATCAGATAGTCGAGATGTTCGAGCTTCTCCTGCTCTGCGTGAAGGCTCTCGAGCCTTCTGTTCCGGCAGCGGCTCAGAAATGCGACCTGGGCAGCCGTGCCAGAAAGGCCTGCGAAAGCCTCGACGTCCGCTTCGGTGAGCCCAGCATCTTCAGGCCTGACTGCGCTGTATGCATCCATTGCCGTCCCTTCCTCTCTCTTGCCGCTTACAGCATAGGATTGGACAAGCGCAATGTGAAATGCCTATCATGCTGACTCTGCAATAGTAGATATGCATAGCAAGAGAGGCATCAAGAGAGAGCCTTGCGCACCTCATCCTGGAGCGCCGGCACAACCTCCGACTCGAACCAGGGGTTCTTCTTCATCCAGATCTGGTTTCTGGGAGACGGATGGACAAGAGGGAAGGCTCCTGGCAGATAGTCCTCATATCCCCGCACGATATCGGTGAGCTTCACCTTCTGTGGCAGCTCCAGATAGTGGTGCACGGCATAGGTCCCCACAAGCACGAGGAGCTTCACGTCGGGCATCTGAGAGAGCAGAAGCGGGTGCCACTTCTCGGCAAATCCTGCACGTGGCGGCAGGTCTCCTGACTTCCCCTTGCCCGGGAAATAGAAGTCCATAGGAAGGATTGCGACCTGGGCAGGGTCGTAAAAGACGGAAGGCTCCATCCCGAGCCAGGACCTCAGGCGCTCGCCGCTCTTGTCGTTCCAGGGGATATGCGTCTCCTCTGCGATGCGTCCCGGTGCTTGGCCGACGATTACGACACGGGAGGTAGCAGAGGCCGTGTAGAGCGGATCTATCCCCCGCTCTGTATAGGACACATTCTGCTCGTCCTGCCTGATTGCCTCATAGATCTCTGCGAAGTCCATATGCACCCTCTTCCCTGCGAAAAACGGGCTCCCGGCACACTGCCGGAAGCCCGTCTCAGATCCAGTCTTTGAGATCCTAGCCGATGAGGAGCTTGAGGTCGTCGTCGACCGTCGTGATGCCGGCAATGCCGAAGTTGTCCACGAGGACCTTTGCGACGTTCGGCGAGAGGAATGCCGGAAGCGTGGGGCCGAGGTGGATGTTCTTGACGCCGAGGGAGAGGAGGGCAAGAAGGACGATGACGGCCTTCTGCTCATACCAGGCGATGTTGAAGGCAAGCGGCAGGTCGTTGATATCGTCGAGGCCGAAGATCTCCTTGAGCTTCAAGGCGATGAGAGCAAGCGAGTAGGAATCGTTGCACTGGCCAGCATCGAGCACGCGAGGGATGCCATCGATGTCGCCGAGGTTGAGCTTGTTGTAGCGGTACTTCGCGCAGCCTGCCGTGAGGATGACAACGTCCTTCGGGAGCTTCTCTGCGAACTCCGTGTAGTAGCTCCTCGTCTTCTGGCGGCCGTCGCAGCCTGCCATAACAACGAACTTGCGGATGGCGCCAGACTTGACAGCAGCGACAACCTTGTCGGCAAGCGCGAAGACCTGCTCATGGGCGAAGCCGCCGACGATTGTGCCATGCTCGATCTCAGTCGGAGACGGCAGTGTCTTTGCCTGCTCGATGATCGGCGTGAAGTCCTTGTAGCCATTCTCGTCTGCCTCGATGTGGCCGCATCCCGGATAGCCTGCAGCACCCGTCGTCCACATGCGGTCCTTGTAGCTGGCCTTCGGCGGCACGATGCAGTTCGTGGTCATGAGGATGGCGCCATTGAACTTCTCGAACTCGGTCGTCTGCTGCCACCAGGCGTTGCCGTAGTTGCCAGCGAAGTGAGGATACTTCTTGAAGGCAGGATAATAGTGGGCAGGAAGCATCTCGGAGTGCGTGTAGACATCGACGCCGGTGCCTGCGGTCTGCTCGAGGAGCATCTCGAGGTCCTTGAGGTCATGGCCGGAGATCAGGATGGCGGGGTTCTTGCGGACGCCGATCTCGACCTCGGTCACCTCCGGGTTGCCATACGTCTCGGTATTGGCGGAATCGAGCAGAGCCATGCCCTTGACGCCGAAGGAGCCGGTCTCGAGCGTCAGCGCCACGAGATCGTCGACCGTGAGGCTGTCGTCCGTGACCTTGGCAAGCGCCTGCTGGATGAAAGCGTCGATCTCATCTGCATCGCGGCCGAGGACATTGGCATGCTTCGAGTAGGCAGCGAGGCCCTTGAGGCCGTAAGTGATGAGCTCACGGAGGGAGCGGACATCCTCGTCCTCGGTGGCAAGGACGCCGACCGTGCGTGCCTTCTCCTCGAACGAATCGCGCGCGCCCTCCCAGAGCGCTGCCTCAGGCAGGCCCTCGGTGGAGGAAAGCTCGGCGAGAAGCTGCTTCTTTGCGACGAGGGTGTCCTCGATGCGCTTGATGATGGCTTCCTTATCGAAGTTGGCGTTCGTGATCGTGGTGAAGAGGTTCGTCGTCACGAGGTGGTTCGTGTCCTTCGTGACCTCCTTGCCCTCGGCACGGAGTGCCGAAGCAACCTGGGAGATGCCCTTCGTCACGTAGATGAGCAGGTCCTGCATTGCTGCCACATCAGGGGTCTTGCCGCAGACGCCCGAACGCGTGCAGCCCTTGCAGCCGGCAGTCTCCTGGCACTGGAAGCAGAACATCGGCGTATCCATGCTATTTGTCCTTTCTTTCACTGCAGGCATCCGTACCTGCAGGCCTCTCCATCCACCGAATATGTTTCCTATCCGGTATCATTTCCTCTTCATTGTTGGCTGTTTCTCTGCTAGAGTACGTTGCCAGGACCACATTTCGAGTTTTTTCGACAAAGGGGATGCAATGGATCTGGCCGCCCTCTCAGATATCCCGCTCTTCAGGGGCATCAGCGCCCAAGCGCTCGAAGAGATGGCAGAAGCGCTCCGGATGCATGAGGAGCGCTACAGGAAAGACGAGCTTATCCTGCGTGCCGGCACGCTCACGCAGTCTTTGGGCATCGTGCTCGCAGGCTCTGTGACGATCGAGAGCAACGATGCCTGGGGCACCCGCACGATTCTCGGCTTTGCTGGCAAAGGCGAGGCCTTCGCAGAGACCTATGCGCTCCTGCCGAAGGAGCCGCTGCTCGTCGATGTGCGCTCACATGAGTCCTGCCGCATCCTCTTCATCAGGATCTCGCTTCTTGCGCACTATGCAGAAGCGCAGAAGCTCTGGACCACACAGCTCTCCCAGAACCTCCTCATGAACGCTGCCAAGAAGAACCTCATGCTCTCGCGCAGGAGCTTCCTCATCGCCTCGAAGAGCGTCCGCGAGAAGGTCATGGCCTATCTCAATGCGGAGTCCATCAAGCACAAGGCCAACACGTTCGAGATCCCCTTCAACCGCCAGCAGCTGGCAGACTATCTGAATGTCGAGCGCACGGCGCTCTCGAAGGAGCTCAGCCGGATGCAGGCAGAAGGCTATATCAGCTACCGCAAGAACCGCTTCACGATTCTGGCAAAGACGCCCACCCGCTAGGGCCATCCCTCCTGGCCTCATGCCATCCCCCAGCTCCTTCTCTCATACGTTGGGATGAAGCAGCAGATCCCTCTTTCCGCCATGCTTCTGGCCATGGGACTCTGTACTGGCCACCCCTGCCAGGCAGGAGAATGACAGGGCATTCGGCTTCAGGCTCAAGACCATCAAGACAAGCAGGGTTCGGCAGCCAGAAGGAGCTCTTCAACCGCATCAAGGACGAGACCTTCATGAAGGCGGGCCCAATCCCGTGGAGGACGGCTTTGCCGACGCGATCGTGTCCGCACCCTTCGACCGCCAGAACCAGGTCTGGGTCATGCTCCAGGGCAAGAACAGGATCATCATCCAGAAGAACCAGACAGCAGTGTTACCGACGTGCTCATCAACGCCGCGCTCGGCGTAGCCACAGACGACATGTTCGCGATCGGCTCCGCCTTCGTCACCAATGCGAAGAAGACAGAAAAGCTCGCCGAGACGGCTACCACAGAGCTCAAGGCACTCGACCTCTAAGGCAGCATGCCGCACAGAAAGGCTGGCCTCATGCAAATGCCGTCAGGAGGTAGAATGCCGTGTAGAGCACGAGCACGGTGCCGGAAAGCCTCATGAAGAAGGCGCGCTTCAGGTCCACATAGGCCACCCATTCGCGCACGAGCGCATTGAGGGCGAAGTAGAGCCGCACCTTCGAGCCCGCTCCGTCGGCAGCGATGCCGAGGGTGCGGGTGATCAGAAGCGCACGGAACACATGGTAGTCATCAGAGACAACAAGAAGCCGTCCTTCAGAAGTGAGCTCTTCTTGTTCGCGGAGCCTCTCGGTGAAGGCAAGGTTCTCGCGCGTGTTTGCAGAGCGGTCCTCGACAAGCACTGCATCTTCGGGCACACCCTGCGCAAGCGCGAAGGCACGCATGGCATGGGACTCAGGCTGGAGCTCATCTGCACCTTGCCCGCCTGACATGATGAGCTTCGCTTCGGGATGGAGATGCCAGAGCTCGATGCCGCGCTTCACCCTGTTTGCCAAAAGCGGCGTGACCGTGCCGTCCTCCATGAGGGCAGCGCCGAGAACGACGACCGCATCGTAGCGGCGATGCCGGTGCGGCCACTGCACGGCGACGCCTGCCACGGTGTAGAAAGCGAAGGCTGTGCCCAGAAGAGCGATGAGAAGAGCTATGAAGCCGAAGATGAAATCGAAGACATTGCCGAAAACCGGAACGTCGCTGAGAGCGCTCCGCACAAACGGCCAGATGGTCACATAGGCGACCATCGCGCATCCGAGGCCAAGCGAAAGCATGTTGCGCAGGCTTCTTCCCTCGCTCCGGACGAGCCGTATGCCCGTAGCGATGAGCGTCACGACGAGGACGATCGGAAACATGAGGAGGAAGATGAAGAAGATAGCAAGGATCGCCAGGACGAGCGTCTGCACCCAGGGGAAGACGCCCTCAGGGAAGATGACAACAAGCAGGATGGAGAGAGCCATGGCAGCAGTGCCAGCCGCCACAAGCGCAGCGCATCCAAGCCAGATCGTGCGCTCCTCGCCGAGACGGAGCCGCCAGAACCAGAGCTGTCCCAGACCGGCCATGACTGCTGCCAGAGCGACGAAGATCCCTTCGCCTGCAAGGTCCACTGCCGCCGCCTTTCCTCTGCGCCTCTGGGCACAAGCATAGCATCTCAGAGATAGCGGCCCGTCACCGACGCCGGACAGCTGCTGGCACCAGCCGGCACCCCTGCATAGACGATGCGGCCGCCTGCCTCGCCGCCTCCCGGTCCCATATCTATCATCCAGTCGGCATTCGCGATCATATCGAGATCGTGCTCGATCACAAGGACCGTCGCCCCGTGTTCGATGAGGGTCTGGAGCACCCCTTCGAGCACTTCCACATCATGGGGATGAAGGCCGATCGTCGGCTCATCGAAGACGAAGAGCGCATCCTTCTGGTCGCGCTCCATCTCCCCGGCAAGCTTGAGCCTCTGCGCTTCGCCGCCCGAAAGTGCAGGCGTCGCCTCGCCGAGCGTGAGATAGCCAAGGCCCAGATCGTGGAGCACCTGGAGCTGGACATGGACGCGCCTGAGCGAGGATATGGCTGCAAGTGCCTCGTCGACTGTCATCTCCATGAGCTCGGGAAGCGCAAACGACTTCGGCTCTGTCCCTTTCTTCGCACGGGCGAAGCTGCGTCTTATCTGCCATGCTGCCTCGCCGAACCTCCCGCCGCGGCAGGAAGGACAGGCAATCTCGACATCCGGCAGGAACTGTACATCGAGCGAGATCGTGCCGGTGCCATCGCAGACGGGGCAACGCAGAGACCCCGTGTTGTAGGAGAAGTCTCCCGCATGGAGACTGCGTTCCTTGGCAGAGGGAGCCTGCGCGAAGGCACGTCTGAGCTCGTCCATCACGCCCGAATAGGTGGCGACTGTCGAGCGGACATTCGCGCCGATCGGCGTCGAGTCGATCAGATGCACCCTGCGGATGCTTGCAGGAGCGATGCTCCTCACCTGGGAGGGAAGCTTCTCTCCCTTCGAGAATGCTTCGAGTGCCGGCACGAGGCATTCGAGGACAAGCGTCGTCTTGCCGGAACCGGAGACGCCCGTGACGACCGTCAGCGCTCCCAGCGGCAGCTCCACATCGAGCGGATGCACGGTATGGAGCGCGTTCGTGGAAAGCCTGAGCGCACCGCGCGAGAAGATGTCTTCCGCCGAGCGGACAGGCCGTATCCTTTTCGGCTTTTCCTGCAGCAGATAGGCAGCGATGCGGGAGTCGGGGCTTTCTGCCACTTCGGCAGGCGTGCCCTGGGCGATGACGCGTCCGCCTTCCTTGCCAGAGCCTGGCCCCACTTCGATCAGATGCTGCGCATGCTCGAGCACATGGACATCGTGGTCCACGACGACGACCGAATTGCCATCTGCCAGAAGGTCGTCCATCACGCCGAGGAGTCCTTCGACATTTGCCGGATGCAGGCCGATCGAAGGCTCATCGAGCACATAGAGAACGCCTGTCGTCCTGTTGCGCACCGAACGTGCGAGCTGCACGCGCTGGCGCTCTCCTGTCGAGAGCGTCGAGCCTGCACGGTCGAGCGAAAGATAGCCAAGGCCGAGCTGCTGGAGACGGGAGAGAGGCTCATCGAGTGTCGAGACGATGGATGAGCCTATCGCCTTCACCTCTTCAGGCAGGCTCGGCACGACCTTGGGCAGCCAGCAGGCAAGCTCATCCACCGTCTTGGCTGTCGCCTCAGCCAGATCGATGCCCAGGATCTCGGGGTTGCGTGCCGCATCGGAGAGGCGCGTTCCTTTGCAGGCCGGGCAGGGTTCCTCCTTCAGGAAGCGGGCAATGCGCTTGACCGCACTTTCCGTCTTTGCCTTGGCAAGCGCATTCTCGACCGTAGCGACGGCGGAGTAGTAGGTAAAGTCAAGCTCTGTTGCCGTATTCGAGCTCTTCATATGCACGACGATATGGCGCTTCTCCTGAGGGCCATGGAAGACGATCTCGCGTTCCGTCGGCGTCAGCTCCGAGAATGGCACATCGGTACGCACGCCCATCTCGCGGCAGACGTCCTTCATCAGGGACCACATGAGCGTGCCCCAGGGCGCGACCGCTCCCTCGTCGATCGTCTTCGATTCGTCCGGCACGAGCGTGCTCTCGTCGACAACGCGCATCGTGCCGGTGCCGCCGCAGGCAGGGCAGGCACCATCGCTGTTGAAGGCAAGCTCTTCCGCGCCAAGCCCATAGAAGCTCGCGCCGCAGACCGGACAGACAATCGGCTTCTCGAGCGCCACGTTCATCGACGGCGCGACCCTGTGTCCGTTCGGACACCTATAGGAGCCGACGCGGGAGAACAGGAGCCTGAGCGAGTTCAGTGCTTCCGTCATCGTTCCGAAGGTCGACCTGATGCCGGGCACAGGCGGCCTCTGATGGAGTGCCAGCGCTGCCGGCACATAGCGCACCTCATCGACGTCAGCCCGCGCTGCCTGCGTGAGGCGGCGCCTCGTATAGGTCGAGAGCGCCTCCAAATAGCGACGAGATCCTTCCGCATAGAGGACACCGAGCGCAAGCGAGCTCTTGCCGGAGCCCGAGACGCCGGCGATACCGACGATCTCGTGGAGCGGCACACGCACATCGACAGACTTCAGGTTGTGCACCCGGGCGCCTTGGACCTCTATCGCTTCAGGGATGTTCTGCATGCATGCCTCCAGGACTCTTCAGGTCCTCTTAGGATATCTCGCATATATGATGCAGGACAAGCCTGCTACTCGTCCCAGGCCCTGATCTCTGCCGTATGGGGATAGCGGCGCAGGACCGCCTGCCAGCCAAGAGCAGCACAGATCATGCTGGCAAGAATTGTTCAGGCAAGAGATGACACATAGTCCGTGCCAAGAGCGCCGACAAGGAGCATGCCGAAAGATCCCTGGACCGTGCTTGTGAAGTTGATGGCTGAGGCAGTCGTGCCGCCGGCATCGCGGAACTTGGACAGCAGGATATTCGTCGAGAGCGGACGCAGACTCGCCTCCACGATCGCAAAGACAGCGAAGGCAGCGCAGAAGAGCCAAGGTGCCAGATGGCCGAAGAGAAGAAGGGCTGCACCTGCTGCCACAGCCGCTCCTATCTCAGCCGTGATGAAGGTCTTGGCCTCCATATGGCGGGAGGCAAACTCCCAGGCAAAGGGGCCGAGCACGATCACGAGGGCAGCCTCGCCCAGAAGACCTGCCCATTTCATGTCATGCAGCGGGCAGGCACGGCTGCCCGGACCAAGGATTTGCTTCCGAGTGCCATCCCATCAGTCTTCTGCATGAGTTCGATGTCCCACAATGCTGCATCATCCAGAGAGGAAAGCATGTCCACACCTTCCCCTTGTAGCGCAGAAGCCTTCTCCCATCCAACGCTGTTGCGATAGCAGACGTCCATGCCTGCTCTGCGGCAGGCAGCCCCTGCGCAAGAAGACGATTGCCTCATGCCTTGTCAGCTGCATCGCACAGGCGTTCCTTCAGCACTCGCAATCTGCGTGCAGAAACCGCTTCAGAACGCTCCTGGAAGGCAATCCCTTCAGAGCATGCTGCCAGGCCGGATCAGAATGTCGGCACGGGCGAAAGCATGCGCCAGACACAGCGCCCGCGTGGGCATGCAAAGCTTCTGCAATGGATTGCAAAACGAAACGCAGGAGATACCGCACGGCCGCAGACATCGCCTACACTGGTGCAGAACAGCGGAAGAGAAGGAGCGAGGCCATGCTCAGGCTCATGATCGGATCGGACATCCACCGGAGGCTCGACCATCTCGAAGAGGCCCTGGACGATGCCAGGCCCGAAGGCGCGCTCGATGCCATCCTCCTCGCAGGGGACTTCGAGGCAGCGCAGGAAGATATCGACCGTCTGGACATCCCTGAGCCTCTCTATCTCGTCCACGGAAACAACGATGCGCTGCTTGAGCCATCAGATCCTGCCGACGAGCTTGTGATCGATATCGAAGACAACAGGATCTCAGGCGTCCATGCAGCCGGCTACACAGACCCGCTGCCGCCACGTCCTGCATCCTCTGCCCACCGCATCCTCATGACCCACGGCCATAGATACCACGCGCCGCGGCTTCTGGCCCTGCGCGCCCGGGCCCTCGAGGCAGGAGCCGATATCGTGGTCTATGGGCATACGCACCGCTATCAGGAAGATGCCGGCGAACCAGGAGATGCCCTCATCCTCAACCCCGGCACCCTCATGCCGGCACCAGGCTCGGGGCGCTGCACCTACATGATCCTCGAGATCTCAGGCAGCAGGATCTGCCCCGTCAAGCACGAGCTCTGAACCTCGAAGCGATGCGCGCAGCCTCGATGGGAGGGGCTGCCCGCTGCACCCTGTCTGCATCATGCAGACAGGTCCAACCCTTCATACCCCGTGCATGGTCTCAAAAGATGTTTGGCTTGCCTTGAGGGTATGGCATCAAGACAGGGCACCCCACGCCCCGGCCTGGAATCTGGACCTTGCTGCATAGCATCGCTTGCTTTCACCCGCTCGGCGGGTGGCTTTCTGTGCCGCGCTGCACCTGCACAGGCTGAAGCTTTTGACAAACGGGACGCAGTTTACGGCGCCAGCCCCTCCTTGGGTCCTGCGAGCCTCATACCTTTTCGAGAAGGCGTGCCACGGTATCCATTGCTGAGGCCAGCTCCTCGCGCTCGGATGGACTCAGATGTCCGAGCAGACGACGCACCTCTTGGGAACCCTCTTCGATGTGTGCTTCCACATAGGCCCTGCCGGCATCGGTCAGGCAGACCTTGCGGCAGCGGCTGTCCTCATCGTCTGGCACCTGCTTCGCGAAGCCACGCTCCTCGAGCCGCGCTGCGATCTTCGATGCATGCTGCTTCGTGATCCTGAGGGCTGCTGCGAGCTCCTGCTGGCGGAGCTCCCCTGCCTGGTAGAGCTCTTCCAGGGCTTCGACCTGGGCAGGCCCAAGATCGCCCCGGTAGGTATCGCGGTAGGGCGCCATCACCTTCTGCTCGAAGACAGCGCGCATGCGCCAGGCCGGCTTCAGGGCAGGGCCCTTCCAGGATGCGGACAGCTCCTCTTCTGCCATGCGCTACCAGGTCCTCGAGCCCATGGCGCGGAACTGGGCCACCGTAGAGGCATGGGAGTTCATGCCGCCGTCCACATTGATGATCTGCCCGGTGACATAGGCGCTCTCGTCGGAGGCGAAGAAGAGGCACGCCTGCGCGATATCGTCAGGGCAACCATAGCGGTTGACCTCGATGTTCGAGAGGAAGATGTCCTTGAGCTGCTGCGGCACGTGGGCCTCGTTCTGCGGCGTCACGATGAGCCCGGGACGCACGCAGTTGCAGCGGATGTTCTCCTTGCCATACTGGAGCGCGACCGACGAGGTCAGCATATCGACCGCAGCCTTGCTGCAGGCATAGGCTGTCGAGCCCAGATCCCCTGCAACCGATGCCATCGATCCGATGTTCACGATCGAGCCCGCCTTCTTCTTGCGCATGTAGGGCAGGGCTGCCTTGATCGCATAGAAGGTGCCACGCACGCCGGAGGCAAACATGGCATCCCAGTCCTCGAGCGAGATCTCGTCCACCCGGCCATCTGCCAGGCCGACGCCGGCAGCATTGTTGATGAGGATATCGATGCAGCCATATTCCTGGGCAGTATCTGCCATCAGCGCATCGACCGTCGCCAGATCGTTCAGGTCCATGCGATGGAAGCTGGCGCTTCCGCCTGCCTCATGGATGGCCTCCACGACCTCCTGCCCCCGCGCCTCGCGCCTGCCGCATACGACCACATGGGCGCCTTCCTTGGCAAATGCTTCGGCGATGCCGATGCCGATGCCGCTTGTCGAACCGGTCACGATTGCAATCTTGCCTTCAAGCCTCTTCATGCAGACCTCCCATACAGCAACCTATTGTCATATCTATATGACCTTTAATGAGATAGTAACATAGATATGACCAAAGAGTCAGGAAATCCTGCCTCCATGGTTCCGCCATGAGCCAAAGCTACTCCCCTGGCAGCAAGGCCCTCCGTCCATCCCTGGCAGGCAAGCCCGGCACAGAACAATGTGGCAGCAGGGCCATGCCGATTGCCAGGATCTGGATGGCAGCAGGCGGGTCCGCAGCCTCGTTTCTGCCTCTCTCGATCAGGCAGCTGCAAGAAGCTTCGTGATGCGCTCCATGAACTGGGAAAGGAAGCGTTCGGTGTCGACGGCGACAGCCACCTTCATGGTCTTCTTCGCATCGTTCAGCCTGGTCTCGTCGCCAATCGTGCGCCCCCTGGTCGCTCCTTCGGTATCCACCTTCATGTTGATGGCAAGACACGTCACCAGCGTCGGGTCGAGCGCCACAGCAGCTGCCAGAGGATCGTGCAGGCCGCATCCTCCAAGATAGGGAGCGGTCTTGGCATAGGCGCCGATATAGTAGTCGACGATATCGGCGTAGGCATTTCCTGCCTTCGTCCCGAGCGCACGCCACTGCCCTGTCTCCTGCTTTGTGAGAAGCGTCTGGAGCGTGACGTCGAGCCCCACCATCGTGACATCAGTGCCAGAGCGGAATACCTCGTCGGCAGCTTCGGGATCCTGGCTGATATTGGCTTCTGTCCAGGCATTCACGTTGCCGGGCACCGTGAGCGCGCCTCCCATCATCACCACGTGCAGGCATGCTGAAAGCGAGGGGTCCTTCCTGAGCGCAGCAGCCAGATTGGTAAGCGCACCGGTCGGCACATAGACAAGATCGTCTCCCAGACGATGCGCTGCCTCAATCAGGAAATCGACTGCCGGCGTCTTCTCGGCAGCACGCCGGGAAGCAGGCACCTCGACCCCGCCGATGCCATTTCTCCCATGGATGAAGGCAGAGGCCTCGCTCACGGCGAAGCCATCCTGTGCCAGCGCATGGGTCTTGCCCGGAAAGACCGGGACCTCGGGATGGCCCAGAAGCTCGGTCAGGGCAAGGCTGTTGGCAAGGCCCTGCTCCATCAGGACATTGCCGTAGGTGCCGGTGATGCCGATGAGCTCGGCGTCAGGGCTTCCGAGCACATAGGCGATGGCAAGTGCATCGTCGATACCGGTATCGAGGTCGAGGATGATCTTCTTCATAGCAAGCCTCTCATGTCTTTCCGCCATCTGGGAAGCCTCGAAACCATCAGGGACTTCCTGCGTCTGTTCAGCATATAGAGTATAGCCAGGAACAGATATCCGCCAGATTGCCGCCGCCTGACGGATCGGAGAGGAGAGCTACATGATCTGGTTCACCGCAGACCTCCATCTGGGACATGAGAGCCTTGCCACCCAGAAGCGCGGCTTTTCCTCCCTGGAGGCTATGGAGCACACCATCATCCAGAACATCAACATCAAGGTCGCACCGACCGACACGCTCTATGTCCTCGGCGACTTCTCGTTCCGCTGCACAGTCGAGCACGCCAAGGCGCTCAGGAAGAAGATTGTCTGCCGCAAGGTCCACCTGATTTCAGGCAACCACGACAAGGACTGGTCGCGTCCGGAGGCTGCCCACACCTTCATCCTGGATCCGCCGCTCATGCGCATGAAGACGGAGGACGGGCAGATCCTCGTGCTCTGCCACTATCCACTGCTCTCCTGGGAAGGCATGCACAGGGGCGCCATCATGCTGCATGGCCATATCCATTCAGGCCAGGACGAGCAGGCACCCGGCTCCTACAACATCCGCATGAAGGAGGAAGGGATCTTCCGCTACGACGTGGGCGTCGATGCGAATGCAATGGCACCGGTAGCGCTCGGCGATATCCTTGCCTGGTTCAGGGATGCAGATGCCCAGGTGCCGGAAGGCCTCTAGAAGCTAGCGCCAGATGTGGGCACGCAGCCACTCTGCCGCCTCGCTCACGACCTGCCAGTAATAGGGGTCGACAAAGCCATGGCCACCGCCTGGAATCACATGGAGCTCGCAGCGCGGGAAGAGTGCCTGCGCCCGCTGCGAATAGGAAAGCGGCACTGCCTGGTCTGCGTCCCCATGGAAGATAAGGACATCCTGGGGAAATACCGGGATATGCTCGAAGAAGTCGTAATCCCAACAGGAGCGCAGGAAGTCTCCCGACACGTCCATGCTCATGATGTGGAAGCGCTCGGGAAGATCCTCCCTCCTCTGGCAGGCAGCATGCACTGCATCATGCAGGTTGAAGGCAGGATAGAGCAGAAGGCAGGCCTTCACGAGCTGCACATTCGCCCTTGCTGCCATGAGCGCGATTGTGGCACCGAGCGAGGCACCGCAGAGGAAGAGGTTGCGCTCGTCGACGAAGGGCTCGCGCGAGAGCTCCCAGGCGACAGCTTCGAGGTCGTGCTGCTCCGTGAAGAGTGACATGTTGTCCTGCCAGCTGCTCCTTGAATAGCCGCCACCACCGCAGAAGTCGAAGACATAGCTCACCATGCCCCTATCGGCAGCTGTCCTCGCATACGGCTCCATGTCCCCATGGTTCGTCGAGAGTCCATGGGCAAAGATGGCCGTGGCACGCGGACGCCCGTCATCCCAGCCATCCGGCAGGAAGAGCTTCCCGTAGATCTTCTTGTCATCCCGCTGGCACCAGTGCTCGCGCTCCGTATAGCCCATGGCAGCCTCCTGAATCGCTCCCGGATGGTCGGCATCATGTGCCCATTCTGCATGAAAGATGTATAGCCTCTTTACCATCCCGCATGATTCGGACGTCTGTCCCGGAACAGCCATCTGTCGTTTCGAGGCTCTGAGCTGGCACTTCTCCATACGGAAGATGCCCCGGAAGCCTGAGCCTCCGGGGCATCCCACAGATCCATCACACGTATGGCTTAGTGCGTCGTGCCAGTAGCTGTCTTCACGTCCTCGTCGTGCTCGACGGCAGCTGCAAGCCCGAGCTCGATGCCGCGTGCCATCATGTCGAGCGACATGCTCGGCGTGGAGGATGGCAGATGGCAGGCCTGCTCCGTCGCATACGGCACATGCAGGAAGCCGCCACGGACACCGGGATGCTTCGTTGCAAGCGTATGGAGCAGCGAGTACATCACATCGTTGCACACGTAGGTCCCTGCCGTATAGGAGACCTCTGCCGGGATGCCGGCCTCTGCCATGGCCTGGACCATGGCCTTGACAGGAAGCGTCGCGAAGTAGGCGTCGGGGCCATCGGCGGCGATACGCTCTGCCACCGGCTGGTTCCCGTCATTGTCCGGGATGCGGGCATCGGCGTAGTTGATGCCGACAAACTCCGGCGTGATCTTCGCACGGCCGCCCGCCTGGCCCACGCAGAGCACGAGGTCGGGCTCGACCTCGTCGATTGCCTTGTCCACAGCCTCGGGGCCCTTGCCGAAGACGACCGGAATCTCAACCTTCGTGACGGAGGCTCCGGCAATCGTGTCCGGAAGCCTGCGGACAGCCTCCCAGGCTGGGTTCATGGTCTCGCCGCCGAATGGCTGAAAGCCGGTCACGAGAATCTTCTTCATTGCGAACCTTCTCTCTCCCGAAAGAGCCTGCCGCGAGGCAGGCTCTCATTCTTTGCTTTAGAGGTCTCTACCCAACTACAGCGCGACAAGGCAGATCATCAGGATGATCTGGAAGGCAAGCATGATAAGGGCAGGGACGATCTGCTTCTTGATGACACCGTACTCGTCGTCCATCTCGAGAATCGCGACAGGGACGATGTTGAAGTTAGCTGCCATCGGCGTCATGAGCGTGCCGCAGTAGCCGCAGGTAAGGGCCAAGGAGCCGACGATGACAGGATCGGCACCGAGCGACAGCACGAACGGCGCTCCGATGCCTACCGTCATGACCGTGATGGCGGCAAAGGCATTGCCCATGATCATCGTGAAGAGGGCCATGCCGAGGCAGTAGACGACGATGCCGACGACCATGTTGCCCTGCGGGATGATGGCACCGACGATATCGGAGATCACGTTGCCGACGCCTGCCGCCGTGAAGACCGATCCCAGGATTGCAAGGAGAGTCGGAAGCATGATCAGCGTGCCCACGATATCGATCATGCGCCGGGAATCCTCGAGATAGACCTTCATGGTGTTCTGCTTCGGACGCATGAAGTGCAGGACGGCCATGCCGATGAAGACGCCGACGGTGATGCCGACAAGCGAGCTGATCTTCGTGAAGAGAGCAAAGATCAGGGCAACGACGCCGATGGAGAAGGCAGGGATGAAGATCTTCGTGCCGAGGTCCTTGTAGCCGGCATGGGTCTCAGTGTCGGTCGGCTTCGTGCGGTCTGCGCCCTTGCTGACCTGCTTTGCAATCGGCGGGATGACCATGAGGATAACGAGGACGCCGTCCACCTCATACGGCACCCAGGGGCCGACGATGAAGAGGATGCCGAGAATGCACCAGAAGAAGGCCGTGCCGATCCTCTTCTCGTTCGTCTCGTCCTTTGCATTGCGGATTCCTGCATAGATGCAGACGAGGCCGATGATCAGGTAGACGATCTCGAGGAGCTTGCTGGAAAGCGTCACATCGGCGCTCTGGAAGAATTCGAGGACACCCATCAGTCTTCCTCCTTCACGCCGGCCGCAGCCTCAGCCTCGAGCTGCTTCGGATCTTCCTTCGTGAGCTTCTTGTCGCAGATCGCGTAGTAGATCGTCGTGACGACGACGGCGACGACGGCGACAGGAATCTGGATGGCAGCGAGCTGGGGAAGGTCGACCGTGTAGCCGAGGTCAGCCATCGTGCCCTGGACAAGCAGCATGCCGGACGTGCCGACGAAGAGCACCTGGCCGAAGAACCAGGCGACATTCTCCATGCCGGCTGCCATGGCCTTGAGCTCCTCATGATGCTTGCGGGACATCTTGTGGCCACCTGCCTCGTCTGCCGCCTCTGCCATGGGCATGACGACAGGCTTCACGAAGCCGGCAACGCCACCGAAGCTGACATTGAAGGCAGCAAAGATCACGCGGAAGACGCCGTAGGCACCGAGCACGATGCCGGCTGTGGCATTCTTCACCTTTGCCATCACGTCTTTCGCCGCTTCCTTCAGGCCGTTCCTCTCGAGCGTGCCCGTCAGCAGGAACACGACGACCGTGATGAGCATGTTGCGGTTCGAGACGAAGCTCTTGCCCAGCGTCTGCAGGAAAACCAGAGGGTCCATGCCTGCAATGAGGGCGGTTACGACAGCGGCAGCCATGATCGTCAGGATCGAATCCCATTTGAGGGCAAACCCGATCACGACGATCACGATGCCAAGAAGCTTGAGTGCTTCCATCTGCACCCTTTCTCGTGAAGGCAGGGCACAAAAGCCAGAGTTCCTCGGATGCCAGGCCCTGCCGCCATCAGTTGCAGCACGACAGTATCCCAGCACATCCCTGCTCCTTCAAGAAGAGTTTATCGTGTTGACATGCACAGCCAGCAGGATGTCTGCGCATCCGTGCAGAGGCACGTATCTCAGTGCCTGCATGCCCCTGCATGCGTGCAATGCCGGCACAGCCTAACATATCCTTTATGCATGAGAATCCAGATGCCGAGCACCCCCAGCCCATAGGGCACCAGATAGCCTGGCCAGCCGAAGAGCTGGAAGAAGGCCTCGAGAGGGGAGCCTTCTGCCGGCACGCGCACGAACATGAAGTTTGTCCCGAAGCGGGCATTCACCGCAAGGCAGAAGACAAGATAGGCACCTGTGAAGGCAACCGCCTGCCAAAGACGTCCGAGGCTGGGCCGAAGCTCGCCGGTCGCAAGCTTCATGAGGACCAGGGCAAGCATCAGGGAATGCTCGGCAAAGCCACAGACGACCGGCCATGACAGAGGCGGACACCATGCCCAGCCAGGGAACAGCACGGCACAGATGGCTCCTGTGGCAGAAAGGCAGAAGAGCGTCTCCCCTATCCAGGGAGCCGGCCATGCGGCATAGAGGATGCCCAGAAGCTCGCAGGCATTGCAGGAATGGAGCGGCCACCAGCTGGGTGCAAATGTGCCCGTGGCAATGAATCCTATATCCTGCGAGGCAAGAAGGGCCAGCGGCACGGCCGTGACGGCATAGCTCATCCGCCTTCGTGCCTTTCCTCGCGGCAGTGCACGGTAATGGAGGACACAGAAGGCGATGAGAGCACACGATGCCGCGAGCCAGGCAACATGCACAGCTCCGAAGAGCGGCCAGCCCTGACCTTCTGCCAGAAGGGTCGCCGGCGTGAAGAGGTTCACGAGCCATGGAAGGACTGTCTCCATCCCAGGCCTCCTCCTTCATGACCTGATCGGCCGGCCCTTCAGCCACCGAAGACGGGATTCCTGCTTCCTGCCGCCTACTCCGCCCAGAAGACGCGGCCGTCCTTGCGGGGCTGCGGAGCGGCCACCTTGTCCTTCACAGGATAGCCCAAAATCAGATGTCCCACGCCTTCATAGCCTTCCGGCACGCCGAGCGAGGAGAGCCACTCCTGGACTTCCGGCATCTCCGATTCTTCCTTCGCTCGATGGATCCAGCAGCTGCCGAGACCCAGCTCTTCCGCTGCGATTCCCATGGTGCCGATCATGAGGGAGCCATCGCAGACATAGGTCGGCATGTCCTTCTTGCCGAGAACCATGAGCACGACTGGTGCCCCATAGAAAGGATCGAACCCCTCTTTCCAGCCGCCGATCTTCCTGTTGAGCTCGGAGAGCCAGGAGATCTTCTCCTTGTCCGTGACAGCAACGACGATGGCAGACTGCCTGCCCATGCCGCTTGGCGCCCAGAGTCCAGCATCGATAACCTTGTCTATAAGGCCCTTCGGCACCGCCTTGTCCTCATAGGCGCGGACGCTGCGGCGGTTATGAATTGCTTCAAGAGCATCTTCCATAAGTACCTCCTCCAAGAGAAAGCCTGCATCATTCATAAGGACTCATACCCTATGCGCTTCCCCGCTTGCGCTTAGCTAGCCACAAGGACGAACCTGAAAACACTCTCAATGCAGATGTGCCCCTGAAGCTGTCAATGGCTTCAGGGGCACTGATCCAGATGTTGATGAGGCTTTGGCTTCCAAGGGCTGTTCCAGCTGGATGATTCTCGCTTCAGATCCGTATGGATGAGCCTTCTGGTCTGCATCATGGTGCTTTCGCTTCAATACATGGCCTGCCAGAAGGTCATCTCTTCGCGGGAAGCGCGGGCAAGCGAGCAGATACTTGCCGATGCGCAATCCAGTCTCGATCTTTCCCATGCCCTCTTCGAACGGCTGGGCAGCCTCATGCACGATGTGCGGCATATTGTCGCAGGTGTGCGTGCAGAGCAGACCGAAGGATTGGGAGGATATCTCGACCGTGTCGAGAAGAATCTCAGAAGCTACGATGCAACACTCCGGACGCACAGCGAAGCCATCAATGCAGCGCTTGCAAAGATGGAGCTGCTCTGCGGGCAGCAGGACATCACGCTTGCGTGCATGGCAAGCAGGATTGATGGCGGGGCACTTCGCAGCACAGACCTCTATGCATTGGTCACGGGCATTGGACGCCTTGCGATGCTTGTTGCCAGCCGCGGCAAGAATCAAGAAGAACGGGCCATAGACCTTTCGCTGAAGCAGCACGGCGGAATGCTCTTCATCTCATGCGATATGCCTATCCCCGCCTCAGCAGAGAAGCTCTCAGCCCTCGAAGACTTCCAGGCTGTGAAACGTCTTGCCACTCAGCATGGAGGCTCTTTGATCGTCATGAGCGAAGGCGGACTCACTACGCTCCGTCTGGCGGTAGCGCCAGGCTGCTAGACCCTGAATGATGGGAACTCCTCGAGCTGCTCATCTGCCTCCGAGGTGTCCTGCACAATGCTTGCGCCCCGATACCCCATCACATAGAGCCCTGCAGCCTTGGCGGCATGGATGCCGACAGGAGAATCCTCGACGGCGATGGAGTCTTTCGCATCCTTTCCCAAGAGCCTCAGCGCCAGAAGATAGGGATCGGGCTCTGGCTTGTGATGCTCGCACATGTCCCCTGTGACAATCACGTCAAAGCAGGACGTAAGATGGAGCCTGTCGAGCGCAAAGAGGATGGAGGAAGCTGCTGTCGTAGAGACCAAGCCCGTTGGGATATGGCGGGCACGAAGGTCTTTCAGGACATCCAGAAGGCCTGCTTCTGCCTCGAGCGGGAAATCACGGTAGATGCAGGTGTTGTCACGGCGCTTTGCAAAGAACTCCTGTGCCGTGACCGTGAGGCCATACCTCCTGAAGAGTGCCGGGATGGACTCGAGCCCCGTCGTGCCGACAAGCGACTGCATCTCCTCTTTCGTGGGATTGATGCCGTAGAGCTCATACACCTCTCTGTCGAGCTCTATGCCATACCTCTCGGTATCGGCACAGACGCCGTCGAAATCGAAGAGGACGCATGCGGGCGTATCCAGCTTTGTCATCAGTCTCTCTCCTGTCTTTCCACTCGGGCTCAAGTCTCACTTCACGAAGCAGGCATCGAGCCATTCGGCTCCAGGACGTGCAATCAGGCGCGCATCCTTGTATGCCATCTCTGCCGTCAGTATCGTCTGGCCGATGTAGCGGCCCGACTGCGTCCGCTCGAGCACGAGCGCAATATCGGGCTGTTCGTCCTCTGTGAGGTCAAGCGGCAGAAGCAGGCTCACACAGTCTCTGGCAGGATAGTAGATAGGCACCGCCCATCTCCAGTTCCAGGCAACCTGCTTGACCGACAGCCTGATGGCAGCATCAAGCCGGTCCTTCAGGCGCCGGAAGCGCAGCTGGTCGGCATCCAGAAGCTTTGCAAGCGCATCGAAGGCATCCCTGCGCGCATCCTTCTCCTTCGCTGCGAACGCGCGCTTCGTGCATGCCAGCTCTTCCTCATTGTCTGCAAGCTCGCGCACGAGGAAGGCCTCAGGCAGCCGGTCGAGATTGCCAATCAGGATATGGCCATATTGACACTCCCCACGGCTGAAGCCGGAGGATTCTCGCTTCGACGCAGATAGCCTTCCTCCGCCTTGCGGCGGAATCTGGTCTTACGCCTGCTCCACGAGCGTTCGGGACGCTTTCGCGTCCTCGGTTCCCGCAAGCCCTGCGGTACCGTCTGCTCTATCTAAAAGCCGCGCTCCTTCCCGCGCGATGTTCAAGGCCGCATTGAGATCGCGGTCGTGGCGGCACCCGCATGCAGGGCAGGTCCATGCCTCCACGCCCAGCACGACCGCCTGATTGACCTGTCCGCAGGCAGAGCAGGTCCTGCTCGACGGGTAGAACCTGCTGACCTTCACGAACTTTCGCCCGTACCAGGAGCACTTGTACTCCAGCTGGCGGGCCATCTCGGACATGGAGGCATCCGCGACGGACTTGGCCAGACGGCGGTTCTGCTCCATCCCTTTGACGTCCAGGTCCTCGACGGCGATGGCTTGGCTCTCGCGCACCGCCTCGGTCGTGGCCTTGTGCAGGGCGTCCTTTCTCTGGTTGGCTATCTTTTCGTGTACGCGGGCGACCCTTGCGCGCTGCCTGGCGCGTCTTCTGGAGCCCTTCTTCTTCCTTGAGAGCCTCCTCTGCGCCTGCGCCAGCTTCTTCTCTGATCTGGCAAGGCTCTTGGGATTTGCGATGGCAGTCCCGTCCGAGCGGGCCATGAGGCAGCGGATGCCCACGTCCACGCCCAGGACCTCGATGCGCCCTTCGGGAATATCGGGCTTCGGACAGTCCGTGCAGCACAGCACGCAGAAGTACTTGCCGCTCGGCACGCGCTTCACGGTCGCGTTGAGAACGCGCCCCTCGACGGGGCGGCTCACTCGTGCCCTCACCAGGCCGAGCTTCGGAAGCCTCACGTGCCGGGCATCCGGGACGGCGACGCCCCAGTTGGTGCGGTAGCTCTGCCTCGTGTCCCGCTTCGACTTGAAGCGCGGATATCCGGGCTTTCCGCCCGCTCTGCAGCGGCGGAAGAACCCATCAAAGGCCCTCCCCAGGTTCACGACCGCCTGCTGGAGCGCGTGGGAGTCCACCTCGCCAAGCCAAGGGGCATCCGTCTTTTTCCAGGCCGTGACGAGCTTCTGGAGCTGGTAGACCGACGGCGATTTCCCGGTCTTCTCGTATTCGGCCTTCCTGGCCTCGAGGCACCTGTTGTAGACCCACCTGGCACAGCCAAAGGTGCGCTCGATGAGCTCGCGCTGGGCGGCGTTGGGGTAGATGCGGATCTCGTAGGCCCTTTCCATGGCTACACGCCCTTCTGGTTCTCGATGCATTGCCTGGCGACTGCCAAGGGCGCCCCTTCCACGGTGGAGACGAAATGGCTGCTGGTCCAAAGCGCAGGGATGCGGGTCCTGAGCCTGTACTTAGGGCAGAAGACCACGTGGTGCTTGCAGCTGTAGACGACGCTGTCGTTGCTCTTGCATTTCATGCGGGCATTATACCGCTTGCAGATAGCCATCGCCTGACGGCGATGCACTGCTTGACCCCATGCCTGAAGGAAGGGGCTTGCGCCGCGCTTTTGGTCAGGCGTCAGCACCTGGTCCACGTCGTAGAGCACATCCTCTGCCTTGAAGAGATAGCGTGCACGCTCCGGCAGGTCGTGGAAGCTCCTGAGCAGCCTGTCGCCGAGCCTGTCTGCTCCTGCCGCAGCGAAGCCTTCAAGATACCAGGGCTGCCTGTCCAGATTCCTGTTCGGCGTGAAGCAGGCAAAGATGTCCTCATACGATTCATCGACAAGGCCGGTATTGAAGGCGCAGAAATCTTCATCATCGCTGATGAGGACCTTGCCTTCACGCTCGAGGCGAAGGAACGTGAAGCGCAGATAGTCGCTCAGGATCTCGTAGCGGCGAGGCCCTGTTCCGGCGAAGTCCCACCGCTCAGGCAGGGTTATCTGTGCCAGACGCGCAGAGGTCTCTCCCCACTCGCCGAGATAGGCAAAATCAAAGAGCGAAATCTCGTCCCGGTCCTTCTCCATCGGCTGCTCCTCTCTGCACATCAGCCTTCTTCTGCATCATACGCCTGTGAGAGCATCCGATGGAATTGAGTGCTACACGAGCCCCAGGCCGACCTTCATCTTGAGGATGCGGCGGATGGAGTCATCGATCCTGTCCTCGGAGATGTCTCCTGCCTCCACAGCGCTGAGCACGGCCGTATAGGCCCTGTCGAAATCGCTTGGCATGAGCAGCATATCGACACCGGCATCGAGCGCTGAGAGCACGATGTCCTCGATCGTGTAATCCTGGACGATGGCACCCATCTCGAGCGAGTCGGTGATGATGACACCGTCAAAATCAAGACGATCGCGGAGCATGTCGGTCACGACTTCCCTCGAGATGGAAGCAGGTGCATACGTGCCTGTGATATTGGGACAGGAGAGGTGACCGACCATGATCATGGGGACACCGGCCGCGATGGCAGCCTGGAAGGGCTTGAGCTCCTCTTCTGCCATCTCGTCTGCCGTCTTCTCGGAGACGATAGGCTCGGTCTCCGAGTCGCCGACCGCTCCTCCAATGCCTGGGAAGTGCTTCGCGCAGCACCCGATGCCGGAAGAGACGAAGCCCTCGACCTGCGCTGCCACCATAGGAGCGACAGTGGCAGCAGTCGTTCCGAACGAACGCTGTGCCATCGTGTAGCTGTCCGGGTTGTTGCAGATATCGGCATCCGGCGCGAAGTCGAGATTGAAGCCGAGTGGCAGGAGATAGCTTCCGATCGTGGACGCCACGTCCCGTGCTGCCGAGACGTCGCCGGCATCGCCGATAGCGCGCATGTCGCCGACATTGGGGATGCCGAAGCCAGGGGTGCCGCCGATGCGAGAGACCGTGCCGCCCTCCTCGTCCACAGAGCACAGAAGCGGGATGCCGCAGGCCTCCTTCGAATATGTCTTCAGGGCAGAGAGCATCTGGACCGTCTGGTCTGTATCCTCGAGATTCTTGCCGAAGAAGCACATGCCGCCGACGGGATAGGCAGAAAGCGCCTGCTGCGCTTCAGATCCTGCCTGGGTCATCGTATCGGAGACGATGCTCTCAGGACGGATGAAGAAGAGCTGGCTCACCTTCTGCTCTGTCGTGAGGCCACCCAAGAGCTCCTCTATATGCTGTGCCGCAAGCTCCTCAGCCGTTGGCTCGGGAGCTGCCTCTTCCTGCGTCCCGGCATCGGTGCTGTCCGTTGCAGCGGGGCTCTCCTGCGCATCTGAAGCTGCGCCTGCAGCGTCATCCGTCTTGCCGCAGCCGGAGCATCCGGCTACGCCGAGCATTGCGAGGCCTGCCGCAAGGCCAAGCGCTCCCCTCCTTGTCATGGCACACCCTCTGCCGGCATTGCCGATATCTTCCTTGCTGTTTCTGGGCTCCATTGGCGCCTCCTTGTCCGGACAGCGCGCCCGCACCCGTCCTGCCGCTATCAGGTTCCTCTTCTGTTACCCGCCCATTCAGCTTTCGCAGCATGAAGAAGGCCCTTTTCGGCAGGCGACATTCAGAATTATGAAGATAGCTCTTTTCTGAACGCCGCGCAGCACCGGATGAATGGCTACTGCATCAGAGAGAATGTCCCGGCTATCTTTCCTGGATATAGCCAGCTGTCTGAAAGATTCATTGCAGAACAGTACCTCTTCGGCCAATGGCTGAATACTTAATGCCACTACGGCGGTATAAATAACACACTATCTCTTTTGCCATGGCTTCCGAGACAGGGGAGCATGATTTGCGGAAGCCAGAACAATGAAAAGAAAGGCACTGACATGCGCAAGCTTGACAATCTTCTTCTCACCAGGCGCCAGGCACTCGCAGCAGGAGCTGGCACCATTGCAGCAGCAGGCCTCTTCGGCCTTGCAGCCTGCGATTCTTCTGACACCTCTTCGAGCACCGCGTCTTCATCCTCGTCCTCGAGCTCGTCCGACACGTCGAGCGCATCGACCGACCTCGATATCGACGCCTATGACTCCCTGATTGCTGGCGGCGCCACTGCAGACGACGCAACGATTTCCGCAAATGCCTGGGCCAAGAAGATCAAGGATGCCGGCACGTTCCGCGTCGGCGGCACCCGCACCTCCACCCTCTTCAGCCTCCTGAACGAGACAGACAACAAGGTCCGCGGCTTCGATGCCGGCCTCTATCAACTCCTTGCCCGCTACATCCTGGGCGATGAGACAAAGTTCGACCTCACGCAGGTCACATCCGATACCCGCGAGTCCGTGCTCCAGAACGACCAGGTCGACGCCGTATTTGCAACCTACTCGATTACGGACAGCCGCAAGAAGGTCATCTCCTTCGCAGGCCCCTACTTCGTCTCCCAGCAGGCCATCCTGGTCCTCGCAGACAACACCGATATCAACAGCGTCGATGACCTCGCCGGCAAGAACGTGGCTGTCCAGTCTGGCTCCACGGGTCCCAGCATCGTGAGCGAGCTTGCCCCTGATGCCAAGCAGCAGGAGTTCAGCACCGACGAGGAGGCACGCCAGGCTCTCGAGCAGGGACGTGTCGATGCCTACGTAATCGACGAGACGCTCCAGATGGGCTCTGTCGTCAAGAACCCGGGCAAGTACCGCATCGCAGGCGACCCGTTCGGTCCGGACGATCCTTACGGCATTGGCCTCCCGCTCGACTCCGACGGCGTCGAGTTCGTCAATGCCTGGCTCAAGAGCATCGAGGATGACGGAACGTGGGAGCAGCTCTGGAAGATCGCTATCGGCGACCGCACGGGCCTCGACAGCGCCCCCGAGCCTCCTGCCATCGAGGCATAGGCACCCTATCCAGCACATTTCCTGGCTGTTAGCACACTATGAGGTTTCCGCTGCACCCGGGCGGAAACCTCATACTTCTAGAGACACGCCTTCTTCCAGAAGGCACCTCACAGAAAGGAAGGAGAGGATGCATGAGCTTCGCTGAGCTCTGGAGCGCCTATGGCTCGGACTACATCACGGCCCTTCTCACGACCTGGCAGCTTACTGCCATCTCGTTCGTCTTCGTTATGCTGCTCTCTGTCATCATCACGATCATGCGCGTCTGCCCGATCAAGCCGCTGCGCGTCGTGGGCGACCTCTATGTGCAGATCTTCCGCAACATCCCCGGCATCTCGCTTCTGATCATCTGCGTCTATGCGCTGCCGTATCTCAAGGTCCTGCTGTCCTACCGCGATTGCGTGATCATTGCGACAATCCTTCTGGGCTCTGCCTTCGGGTCGGAGAACTTCATGAGCGGCATCAACACGATCGGCGTCGGCCAGATCGAGGCAGCACGCTCCATCGGCCTCACGTTCACGCAGATCCTGCGCCGCATCGTGATTCCCCAGGCCCTGCGCTCGTCCGTGCTGCCGATGACAAACCTGCTCATCGCCGTCATGCTGACGACAGCTTTGGGCTCCCAGGTCCCGCTCGATCCCAATGAGCTCACCGGCATCGTCTCGACGATCAACACCCAGGTCGCTGGCGGCATTGCCACGTTCTTCATCTCCGCGCTCGGCTATGCCCTGACCGCTCTTGCTATCGGCTTTGTCGGCAATGCAATCGACAGGAAAGCGAGGATCCTGAGATGAGTGCCACGACTGTCTCCATGCGCGACGCCCTCTACGAGGCACCCGGTCCCAAGACCCGCCGCCGTATCCGCATCTGGACGGCCATAGCGCTCGTCCTCGTCGCCCTGGGCATCTTCGCGATCGTCCAGCGCTTCTATGTCACAGGCCAGCTCGCCCCGAAATACTGGGCCTTCTTCACGCGCTGGACGACCTGGCGTTTCCTGCTCCAGGGATTTGTCGGCACGGTCGAGGTCGCTGTCACGGCAGGCATCATCGCCCTTGCTCTCGGCCTTCTCCTCATGATGGGCCGCATCAGCGAGAACAAGATCCTGGCCGGCATCTGCCATGTGATCATCAACTTCTTCCGTGGCGTCCCGAGCCTGCTTCTGATCTACTTCTTCTTCCTGGTCATCCCCCAGTACGGCATCAAGATGTCCTCGTTCTGGATGATCACGCTGCCGGTCGCGCTTGCTGCCTCAGGTGTCCTGGCCGAGGTCTTCCGTGCCGGCATGTACGCCGTGCCGAAGGGCCAGACGGAGGCTGCCCTCTCTCTCGGCATGAGCCCGCTCCACGTCAAGCTCAAGATCGTGTTCCCGCAGGCCATCCGCATGGTCATACCGTCGCTCATCTCGCAGCTGGTCGTTGTCGTGAAGGACACGACCGTCGCCTACGTCGTGTCGTTCCCCGACCTCCTGCAGAATGCGCGTGTCCTCATCACGAACTACGATGCACTCGTCTCCACCTACTTCGTGGTTGCAATCATCTACATCCTCATCAATTACGGCATCAACCAGTTCGCCATCTCCCTCGCCCGGAAGCAGGGCTCCTCGATCGTGGCCCGCACGAACGAGAATCCCGTCTAGCAGGAAGATAGGCAGACATTGGCAATGGATAGGAGCCATATGGATACACAGGCAGCCTCTGCGCCCGTCATCGAGCTCAGGCATGTCGAGAAGCACTACGGAGACCTCCATGTCCTGAAGGACATCAATCTCTCCGTCCACAAGGGCGAGGTCGTCGTCGTGATCGGCCCTTCCGGGTCGGGCAAGTCGACGCTCTGCCGCACGATCAACCGCCTCGAGACCATCGATTCAGGCGAGATCTTGATCGAAGGCAAGCCTCTTCCCCAGGAAGGCAAGGAGCTCGCTGCGATGCGTGCCGACCTCGGCATGGTGTTCCAGCAGTTCAACCTCTTCGCGCACATGACAATCTTGGACAACGTGACCTTGGGTCCCATCGATGTCCTGCATGAGCCGAAGGAGCAGGCCAAGAAGGAGGCCATGGACCTCCTGGCACGCGTCGGCGTGGCCGAGCAGGCAGGAAAGGTCCCCGCCCAGCTCTCCGGTGGCCAGCAGCAGCGTGTCGCGATTGCCCGCTCCCTTGCGATGCATCCGAAGGCCATGCTCTTCGACGAGCCGACATCTGCCCTCGACCCCGAGATGATCAACGAGGTCCTGGACGTTATGGTCGAGCTTGCAAAGCAGGGAATGACGATGATCGTCGTGACGCACGAGATGGGCTTTGCCCGCCGCGTTGCTGACCGCGTCGTCTTTATGGCAGACGGCCAGATTGTCGAGGAAGGCACACCTGACGAGTTCTTCGAGCATCCGAAGAGCCAGCGTGCCCGCGACTTCCTCGACTCCATCATGGGCCACTAGCCAGGATATCCCGCACTGCACATCTGACGCCCCGCATCAGCCGCAAACGATGCGGGGTGTCCTCATGAAAGGTCCTTTTCCATGTCTGTATCTTCGAAGCGTCCTCTTATCGGCATCGCTCCCCGCTGGGAGAGGAAGGTGCCGACCGCACAGGTCCCCGACCAGCTTGCCCCGACCGAGGGGATGGCAAGCTGCTTTCCTGATGCAATCGTCGATGCAGGAGGCACGCCTATCCTGCTTCCGCTGACAGATGACGCAGATGCAATCAACCAGCTTGTAGAGCTCTGCGACGGCTTTGCCCTGCAGGGCGGCCCCGATGTGGACCCTGCCCGCTTCGGCAGCACCAAGCCATACGATCCGGCCCTCCTCTGCCCTGAGCGCGATGCCTTCGAGCTTCCGCTCGTGCAGAAGATCCTCGCTGCAGACAAGCCGCTCTTCACAACCTGCCGCGGCACGCAGCTCCTGAACGTGGCACTCGGCGGCACGCTCTGCATGGATGTGCCAAGCCTCAAGCCACGGGAAGGCATGCAGCTCTGGCGCCATGCCAAGGTCCTGACCGATCCGGTCCACCCTGTCGAGGTGAAGCCAGATACGCTTCTTGCCCATATTGTGGGAAAGCCAGAGATCCAGGTGAACTCGGCCCACCACTGCTGCGTCGGGAAGCTGGGAGAGGGGCTCATCCTTTCCGGCGAGGCAACAGACGGCGTGCCTGAGTGCATCGAGCTTCCTGAGGCACGTTTCGTCCTCGGCGTGCAGTGGCACCCTGAATACACGTGGCCGACACTCGCCTCAGACCGTGCGCTCTGGCATGCCTTCGTGGATGCCGCACGCAAGTCCTAGAATCTAGCCGCGCTTCCTCGAAGCGAATGCGTGCAGAGCCTCTTCAAATGTCCGCTTCTGCTCTTTGCTCCAGCTGCCCATATCATCCGACGTGAAAAGGACGCTCCCCAACGAGGCATCTGCCTCAAGGAGCGTCTTCTTCTGTGCTTCAGAGAGCTTCACATCGTCTCTCAGGAAGAAGACATCGGGGTCGTTGAGGAACGCCACGCCATCCATATGCGCACGTCCCCGGATATTGCCGAGAGCATTCTTCGTGCTCACGCGCTCACGGCCGGATATCCTCATGTACGGCGCGCCATCCCAGTCAAGCCCCACGTCGCAGCCGATGCGGCAGTACTCGGTGCGGCCGATAGCAGACATGATGGGCACGCCGCAGAGATCGAAGAGCGTGCCTTCAGGAACGGAATCCCTCAGAAGGTCGAGCGCGTCTGCCATGAGCTCGCCCCGGTTCTTCCCGCTATGCGGCAGGAGCGCTGCCGCATAGAGAAAGTCGAGCTTGAGAAGCCGGAATCCCCAGGTATCTGCAGCAAGTCCCAGCACCTCATGCACATAGGAGCGGACTTCAGGGTTCAAGGTATCGAGCGCGTAGCCGCCTGACCAGTGGGAGCCGCTCATCACGGGGTTTCCTGCCTCATCGCGCAGCAGCCAGTCCTGATGCTCATGGAAGAGCCGAGAGTCCTTCTCGCAGACGAAGGGTGCGATCCAGAGCCCCGGAAGAAGCCCCACTTCAGCAATCTTCTCTGCCATGGAGCCCATGCCATGAGGGAAGCGCTCTGTGCTTGGATGCGTCCAGTCCCCTACCTTTGTGTAGCCGTCGTCGATCTGAAAGACCGGAAGGATGCCTTCGGGCACCTGCCTGGAAAGCGCTGCCTTGGCACCAGCGAGGTCCTGCACAAGCTTTTCCTCATCGATATCCCCGTAGTGCCTGTACCAGCTCGTGAAGCCGACGAGGGGCTCAGCTGGCCTGCGCCTCTTCCCTATGCATGTCACAAAGCGAGCGAATGCCTCTTTTGCTGTTCCCTCCAGAAGGCAGAGCGCAAAGACGCAGATGCGCTCGCCGGGCTCGATGAGACGGGCTGGCCCTTCCTTCACGATCCTGAACTTCTGCGCATCGAGATCTTCCTGGATCGTCGTGAGCCCAAGATCGGGCAGGCATTCTCCGAAGAGGAGCGTCTCATCTCCGTAGCGCAGATATCCATAGCCTTCGCCGTGCTGATGTCCACTCTTGGGATTCTGGGGGCAGAAGCGGTAGTCACCCGAGGCATCGAGCACCCAATGGCGGATGGCCGCCTTCGGCGTATGGGCAAGGCCGGCCATCGAAGCATCGAGCGGACGCTCGCAGGAGTCGGTCCAGGAGTTGTAGCCATTGAGGAAGAGCGCCGTGGCCTTTTCCATATCTGGCTCGATCGTCGCCTCGACGGAGGCCACCATCAGAGGCTCAAGAGGCTCGATCCACAGGCGGCAGCCGTTCTCTGTCTCCTCGAGCTCCGCCATTAAGGGAAGCCTAGGCACTCCCGGCACGAGGACGGATGCCATTCCTTCCTTTCCGGCAGCTGTCCGCCAGGAAAGCTTCCAGGAAGGCGCCTTCAGGATATGTGCGAGCAAAGCCATCCTATCTGCCTTCCTCTGCAGAAGCCGACTCCGTGGCGCCAATCGTCCTGAGCACCTTGGCTTCGTGATAGCGCGTGAAGACAAGCCCCGCCACGAAGCAGAAGATGGTCGCGACGATTGCCGTGAGACGGTAGCCCATCTGTCCCCCTGCAGCCGTCGAGAGCGACGTGAAGAGGACCATCGCAAGCGTCTGCCCCAAGGTCATGCTGAACGTGCGTGCGGCATAGAACATGCCCTCGCGGTTCTCTCCAGACGTTATGGCATCAGCCTCTGCGATATCGGCAAGCACAGCCTGCGGAAGGATGCCAAGCATTGCCATGGGCACGGCGGCAAGCACGGCCACGAGTATGCCCCAGACAAGCGAGGGGATGCCGAACTGGCCGCAGACCGATGTCACAGCAAAGGCGAGGCAGAAGAAGAAAAAGGCGAAGGCAACAAGCTTCTTCTTGCCCATCTTCTTGGCCAGGATGTTCACCGGTGCATAGAACAGGAGCGATATCGCCGTCATCGCAGCGAAGAAGATGAAGGTCCAGGAGTCGTCGAAGCCCATGAGCTCCGTGACATAGTACGGAAGGCCCGTCTGGAACATCGTGATTGAGACCCAGTAGAGGACGTCGGACCCTTCGAAGATCTGGAACTCGCGGTTCTTGAAGGTCTTCACGACCGACTGCCCCATGGGAGTCGAGCTCGGCTGCGTATCGGCGTACTTGACCTCGTCGATCCCGAAGGCAGCAACGAGCATGCAGATGGCAGCGACGACAGCAAGCACGGCGACCGTCGCACGGAATGCATTGGCAGGGCCCAAGGCCGGCTCGAGGAAGCCTGAGATCATCGTCACGAGATATGCCATGGCAGTGCCGACAAAATAGGTCACAGAGATATAGGTCGAGATGTTGATCCTGAGCTCCTGCGTACGTCCGAGCTCAGGAATCAGGGCATTGAACGGCGTGCAGTAGAGTGAGAGCGTGATGTAGAAGAGCATGAGGCAGCAGAAGAGCAGGACATTGTTCGCCACCGCAGACGAAGTCCCCGGCAGCACGAACACGAGCACCGTCATCGCTGCAAACGGAATCGCCGCCCTCCTCATGAACGGGATCCTCCTGCCGTGAGGGCTGGCAAGAGAGTCAGACTTCGAGGCGATGAAGGGATCGATGAAGCCATCGAGCAGGCGTCCGCAGCCCGTGATGATACCAATGACGGTAAGGCCGGCACATACGATGCCCTGGGTGATGAAGATGGGCATGCCTTCTGCGACCAGGGTATCGGAGGGCATGTAGTAGTAGACGAGCCAGTTGCTGATGATGCCCGAAAGTATTGCCCAGCCAAGCTGTCCGATCGCGAAGAGGCGGATGGTCTTCCCATCTGCAAGCGGCCTGCTCTCCATGGATATCCCTTCTCGCAGAAACGTGCCTAGATCCTGATGAAACGCACTGCCATATCGACAAGGCAGACAAGCTCTGAGGGGTCTTCCTCGAAACGGTCGGAGGGGATCACATCGCCCCGGGAGATCTTCTCTGCCAGGCCCGTAAGCGCATGGGCAACCGTGCGGTAGAACGTCCTGAAATCGTCGATCTGCCTGACCGTGCCATCGGAGACGCCGAGCTGGTAGGCATCGACGAAGATGAGATAGAACGAGTCGACCTCGCGTCCATAGTCGGCAAGCGCCTCAAGGCCGACATGCTCTGCAAGCATCAGATGGTCGAAGTCATCGAGGAAGCGCACGAATTCCCTGTTTGCCGCATAGTGCGCTGCATACTCGCGCAGCAGGCACTCGAGGCGGTCTGCGCCCGACATGGCAAGGAAGCAGTCCGATTCCACGATATCCATGATGCGGTCATTGAAGCGCTGCCAGAGAAGCGTCGCTGCCGCAATCGCAAGATTCGTCTTCGTGGAGAAGCGGCGATAGAGCGTGGCTACGCCGACACCAGAAGCATCGGCAATGTCGGTCATCCGGACCTCTCCCAGGCCATCCTTCAGGAAAAGCGCCGCTGCACAGGCCACGATATGGGCATCGCGGCTCTCTTCGGCAGAGCCCGAAAGGTCACGCATCCCCCGCTTCAGCAGGCTTGTGTCGAGACCTGCGTACTCCATTCTTGACTCCTTTGCCGCGTGAGTGATAGTCTGTCTATCACTTTGATAGTCAGACTATCAAGCATGCCGCCACCCGTCAAGGAGGAATCCATGGAGAGAGACGAAGACCGGGCGAAAAGCGCCTTCGGAAATGTCCAGGACGAGCACACCTATGAGAAGGCCGTCCGCTCCAAGGAAAGCTATCTCAAGCGTTTCGGCGATGACTCGAATGCGGTCTACCACCTTGCGGCCAAACCGGTGCCGGTGATCTCAGACGCCCTCGGCGTCCGGAACCTCGTGCTCTCAGGCACCGGAGATGCCTTCGATATCAAGGCAGATGCCGCAGCGGCACCCATGCCTCCCGAGACCTCTGCCACGCAGGAAGACGCCCATGGCGCTCCTCTCATTGTCGGCAATATCCGCATGGGATTCGGGCACTACCGGATTGCGATGGCCATGGCATCGGCTGCTCATGCGATGGGATACACCCCCTACTGGATGGACCTTGCCTCATTCAAAGGCTCGACAGGATCTGCTGCCATCGCCTGGCAGAACAGCCTCTATTCCAAGGGCTCGAAGGTCTCGCAGCAGGTTCCCCTCTTCAACAAGCTCTTCTGGGAGCCGCTCAACAGCGAAGGATTCCGCAAGCTCTCCTACAACGCAGGCGACCAGAAGATGAGCGAGCTTCTGGTGCCGCTCTTCCGCGACATCGCAAAGGACACGCCCTTCATCGGCACCCATGCGTGGTGTGCACAGGCAGCAGTCCATGCCGGGATGACGCACGTCGTGAATGCGATTCCCGACAACTGGCCAATGGCGCTGCATCTGGCAGAAGGCTCAATCCACACCGTGCAGACGCCGAGCGCCTATCTTGGCTACCACCAGCTCCGCGGCATGGACCCGAAAAGGCAGCTTGCCCCCATGCCGGAACATTCCCTCTTCTATACGGGCCACTATGTGGACCACGAGCTGGTCTCAGCGATACCCGAGGATTGCAGGTCCCGTCGCGAGCGCGTGCTCGGAGGTGGCCCTGTGCACTACCTACTCTCTGTCGGCGGCGCAGGAGCGCAGCAGGAGCTCTTTGCTGCCATTGTCTCCCACCTCATCCCCTACGTGAAGAAGCATGAGGCCGCCGTCTTCATCAATGTCGGCGACCACAAGGATGTCTGGGAAGGGCTCGTGAAATCCGTCGATGGGCTCTCCGCTCTCGCTGAGACCCACTTCGGCGACTTTGCCGGCACGGAAGCCTTCGCCGAAGCAGCCTATGCAGGAGATGTCCAGGGCATCCATGCCTTCTGCGATGAGGACATCTTCTCAGCCGTATACAGTTCCAATGTCCTCATGCACTGCTCCGATATCCTTGTCACGAAGCCAAGCGAATTCTCGTTCTATCCCATCCCGAAGCTCATGATCCACCGCATCGGCGGCCATGAGGCATGGGGAGCTATACGTGCCGCAGAGGTAGGAGACGGCACCTACGAGATGGACAGGACCGAAGAGGTCCTCTCGATGATCGACTCCTTCCAGCATGACAGGAACCTCATCTCGTTCATGTGCGACCGCATCGAGGAAGCGAACCAGATGGGCATCTACGACGGTGCCTATCGTGCGGTCGACCTCGCTGTGCATGGCCTTAAGTCTTCCTGGGCGAAAGCGAGCAGATAGAAAAGAAGCAGCGCCAGCCACTGAGAGCTGGCGCTGCTTTCATGAATACGTCTCGCATCTAGGCACGCATGCCCGGACCTCCCGGGCCGCCACCTCGCCCATCAGGACCTCCTGGACCTCTTCCGTCCGGGCCCCCACAATGAGGGCCACGGGGGCCGCCTTCAGGTCCCCGGCCACCACGCATGCCAGGATCTCCCCAGCCGGCACCTCTGCCCCAGCCACCGAACCAGCCTCCCATGCCCATACCGCCACGGAAGAAGAGGCCACGGATGAGCTGGAAGCCCACCATGAGCAGAAGGACAAACATGACAACGAGCAATAGCATCTCACTCGCCTCCGATACGCCAGCAGCTGGAGCGCCTTTGGTTCCGCAGCCCCGATGAACTGCCCTGTGCTGCTTGAACGTCGGGTGAGCATACCCACCCCGATAAGGCCGATGCATATTCCAGTCCGGTACCATGTCTCAAGCTCAAAGCTCGATGCATGCTGAGCGTCTGCCAGATATCAGCTGAAATAGCCGCAGCAGGCTGCATGAAATAGCGAGTCTGGCCGCTCTTGACAGGAGGCGGTGCCGGAGCAGACGCTGGCATCAGCGAGAAACGTTCTGTCGGAGAAGAGAAGGCCATGTCGAGCTTCAAGACGTTTCAGCAGACCATTGCTGCCAAGGCGCTGGACGCAAGCCATGTAGAGGCCACCTTCGAGAACGGCAGCGCTGCCATCCTCGACCTCTCCGACATCAAGGGCCAAGGTCCCTGGGCAAAGCTCCAGGACCCGGCCTTCTTCGAGCGTGCACATGCCGCCTTCGGCACCATCGTCTGGCCAGACGGCATAGACCTCACGCCCGAAGAGGTCTGAGTCCGCGCACAGAAGGCTGCCTGCTAGATACGAGGCAGTCCGAGATAGGCTCCTTCCGGAAGCACCGTCTTGCTCTGAAGGCCACAGGCAAGCACGAGCTTTGCCTGCCTCACCACATCTTCCGTGCCTCTGCCTGCGGCGAGTCCCGCTGCAATGGCGCTCGAGAGCATGCATCCCGTTCCGTGGGCAGAGACGCCTGCAACAGGCGGAACCGATATCCAGGAGACGCCGTCCTCTTGAGCCAGGCAGTCATCGGCAAGTCCCAGATGCCCGCCCTTGAGAAGGACAGCGCAGCCATAGCGGCGCTGGAGCTCCGAAGCTGCAGCGACCATGCCATTCCGTGAAGCGATCTCATGCCCCAGAAGCTTCTCCGCCTCAGGCACATTCGGCGTGATGAGCGTAGCCAGGCGGAAGAGGGAGAAGAGCCCTTCTTCTGCATCCTCCTCGAGAAGCAGGGTCCCGCTCGTTGCCGCGAGCACGGGATCGACCACGATGTTCTGCGCACCGACCTGCCTCAGCGTCTTCGCTGCTACAGCAGCTATCTCATGCGTGCCGAGCATGCCGATCTTCACGGCAGAGGGCGCAAGGTCTTCGAAAGCAGCACAGATCTGCTGCTGCACAAGCTCGGGCGGAAGCGGCGTGACCACATGCACTGCCGCAAGCGACTGTGCCGTCACGGCCGTGGCTGCCACCTTGGGATGAAGACCCATCCCCGAGATGGTTGCCACGTCCTGTGCCAGGCCTGCCCCGCCCGAGCTGTCAAGCCCTGCTATAGCGAGGACCGCTTTCATGCGGAGACGACCTTCTGAAGCTCTGCCTTGAGCTTCTCTGTCGCCGTACGGCAGTCATCTGCGGCAAAGATGGCAGAGACGACTGCCCCTCCGGCAACGCCCGTGCCTTCGAGCTCATGCGCCGTCGTGGCATCGACGCCGCCGATACCGATGACAGGAATGGGGACCGCTGCGCAGATGCGGGTCAGCTCCCCATAGGTCACATCGACCGCGTCGGGCTTCGTCGGCGTCGGATGGAGCGCACCGACGCCGAGATAGTCGGCACCTGCCTTCCTGGCAGCCACAGCCTCATCCACGGTCTGGGCAGAGACGCCGATGATTGCATCCTCGCCCAGGATCTCGCGGGCCTTGCTGCAGGCAAGGTCTTCCTGTCCAACATGCACGCCGTCAGCACCCACCTTCTTTGCAAGCTCGACATCGTCGTCGAGCACGAAGGGGACGTGGTGGGCAGCGCAGATGTCCTTGAGTTCGAGCGCAAGCTTCTCCGTCTCCTCGACGGAGGCCTTCTTCTCGCGGAGCTGGATGAAGGTAGCGCCTCCTGCAATGGCATCCTCGACACAGGAGGCAAGCGTCCTTCCACGGAGCCAGGCTCTATCTGTCACGGCATAGCAGAGCATGCTCTTCCTGATAGCATCGGCAGACCAGGGGCCTCTCTGGCAGGGTCCAAGCTTCTTCTCTCCCGCCATCAGAGATCTGCCACCTTTGCGGATGCCACAAGGTCTCTGCCCTGGACATTCGAGAGCGCATCGATCAGATAGACGCGGAAGCTACCGGTGCCGTCCTCTCCTGCCATGCGTGCGCGTGCCTTCTCGCCGCAGATGCCCATCATCGAGATGCCGGCAACGCTTGCCATATACACATCATCATTTGCCGCAAGGAAGGCAGGAAGCAGCGCGGAGAGCATGCAGCCCGTGCCGGTGATGCGGCCCATCATCGAGACGCCATTCCTGATGGCACAGGTCCTCGTGCCGTCGCTCACGATATCGATAGCGCCCGTCACGGCAACCGTGCACTTCCATGCCACGGCAAGGCTCTTCACGAAGGCAGCTGCCTCGGCAAGGTTCTCCTCTGTCGCCACGTCAGCAGCCGAGGCATCGACGCCACGGGTCGAGGACGAGGCTCCACCAAGCGTACGGATCTCGCTCATGTTGCCGCGGACCAGCTGGGGATGGTAGGTATCGAGCAGGTGCTGTGCCGTCTCGGTACGAAGCTTCGAGGCACCGGCACCGACCGGATCGAGCACGATTGCATGGCCCAGAGACGCTGCCTTTGCGGCGGCATGGTTCATGCCTTCGATGCTCCGGCGGTTCAGGGTGCCGATGTTGAGGTCGAGGCCCTGGCAGATCGAGGTGATGTCTTCCACATCGTCCGGCTCGTCGCTCATGATCGGGCTGGCACCGATAGCGAGGACCGCATTTGCGCAGTCATTCACCGTGACATAGTTCGTGATGCAGTGCACGAGAGGCGACGTCTTCCTGACATTGTCGAGGCAGGCACCAAGCTCTTCCGTATTCATAGGTATGCTCCTCCATGCAGCGAGAAGCAGGTGCTGCCATCTGCTCTGCTGCTTCATATGCTTTTCTTCTCTTCGCTTCTAGCCGAGGTCGACCGTAAGGCCTGCCATGATCCTGTTCACGGTGCGGGCGGCGCACATCTTGCCGCACATCGTGCAGGTGCCATCCTCCTCAGGAGGCGCCTCCGCAATGATCTCCTTCGCACGGTCAGGATCTATTGCGCATGCGAACATGCCATCCCAGTCGACACGGCGGCGGGCATCGCTCATCTTGTTGTCGATGTCTCGGGCTCCCGGAATGCCCTTCGCGATATCTGCGGCATGGGCTGCGATGCGGGTGACGACGAGGCCTTCGCGCACTTCCTTTGCATTGGGGAGCTTCAGGTGCTCTGCCGGCGTCACATAGCAGAGCCAGTCAGCACCGGAAGATGCGGCGACGGCACCGCCGATAGCGGCCGTGATGTGATCATAGCCCGGCGCGATATCGCACACGAGAGGTCCGAGCACATAGAACGGCGCACCATGGCAGAGGCGCTTCTGGAGCTTCATGTTTGCCTGGATCTCATCCAAGGCCATATGTCCCGGTCCTTCGACGACGACCTGGACACCCTTCTTCCAGGCGCGCGTCGTGAGCTTGCCGAGCTCGACCAGCTCTGACACCTCGGAGGCATCCGTCGCGTCATACGTGGAGCCGCCACGCATCGCGTCGCCGAGGCTGATCGTCACGTCGTGGTCATGGAGGATATCGAGCACGTCGTCGAAGTGCTCATAGAAGGGGTTCTCCTCCCCTGTTGTCATCATCCACCCGAAGAGAAGCGACCCGCCACGCGACACGACATTCGTGAGGCGCTTCGTCTCGAGGAGAGTATTCAGGACCGAGCGGTTGAAGCCAGCATGGATGGTCATGAAGTCGACGCCGTCTTCGGCATGCGCTTCCACGACGTCCAGGAAGTCCTGGGCTGTGAGCTTCACGAGAGGCTTGTCGTTGTAGCCGATTGCATCGTAGATGGGAACCGTGCCGACCATGAGAGGAGTCTTGGAAATGAGCTCGCGGCGGAACGGACGGGTCTTGCCAGAGTTCGAGAGGTCCATGATCGCATCCCCGCCAAACTCTTCTGCAATCCTGACCTTCTCCCACTCCTCAGGTGCATTCTGGATATCGCCGGAGATGCCGAGATTCACGTTGACCTTCGTGCGCAGGCCTGCTCCCACGCCGCAGGGCCGAAGCTTCGTGTGTGCTGGATTCGCGGGAATCGCGATCGTTCCCTTTGCGACACCGTCTCTGATGAATTCGTCGGATCTGTGTTCTGCCACTGCTACTGCGTGCATCTCGTCGGTCACGGTACCTGCACGCGCAGCATCCATCTGCGTCATTGCGCTCCCTTCGTTGGCATTACCCACATCAGGTTCAAAGGGTCGGGACCATCTGTCCCCTCTCAGCCGGCCCATGCCAGCTCCCCTATCGAGTTGTAATGGTAGCACGTATCCCTTCTGTTGCAGCCTTGCCCGCATGACGGAAACGATATCGTCTCATCGGATGCGGGCGTCACTCCACAACGCACGGCAAGTGGCCCCAGGCGGCCCTAAAGAACCGAGTCACGAGTTCTCCACAAGCCAGAACGCCCATGTCCGCAGCAGGCGCAAGCCCGAAGGGCGTTCGCCCCTCTTCGAAGACGCCTCCAGCTACTGCTGGCGCCTCCTCGCGACGAACCGCTGGTTCTTGCTACGAGGCCTGTCCGGCAGCGTTCGGACGAGCTCGCCCGCGTCCGCGAGGGGGTTCAGGTACGCATGCGCGACATAGCTCACGTTGACGCCGAAGTGGTCCGCCACCTCCTGCCTGCTTCGCGGCACGTCGCAGAACGCGATGAGCGCCTCCCTGGACAGCTCTTCCATCCCGCCAATGGACTCGTGGCGCCCCTCGGGAAGGCTGTAGAGCCTCACCGTGAACGTGTCCCTCGAGTCAACGAACACCGGCTGCCTCAGGCCAGCCCTTCGCATCTCATCGCGTATGACGGGAATCCCCGAGTGTCGGTTCTCCGCGACCCTCATGATCTCGAGCAGGGACACGAGCGTGGGATTCCTCGTCGGCATGTTCTCGTGGCCGAGGTCATCGACGCTCTGCCCGCCATAGATCCCGCCGGGGTTCCAGCACTCGAGCCGATCGGAGTAGATGGCGAGCCGGCAGGGGGTGCCGTCACTGTAAGGTCCGTAGTCGCGGTGCATGAGCGAGTTGGTGACCACCTCCCTTACGGCGTTCTCCGGGTACTCGGGAATGTCTCTTCTCCTGCCCTCCTCGACGACGACCTTCGTCCTCGTATTCCTACGGACGAACGCCATCGCGTCCTCGATAATCTGGTCGACGGTTCCCTCCAGGCGCTTGGAGTCAAGGAAGCGGGTCCCGTCCTCGGCCTGCGTGATCTCGGTTCCCGCCACAGCCACAGCCGTCATGCACAGGTTGGGATATACCTGCTGGGGATAATCGCCGAGGCACATGAGGCCGGCCAGCGTCGGGACGCCCCCGCGCTCCGCACCCGTGAGCGACAGAACCTCGCTGGCATCCCTATGCGACAACCTGGGGCGACCCTCCTTCGCGTCCCTTACGAAGGCGTTGACGCGCTCCTCGTCCATCATCTCGTGAGTCGCCTGCGGGCTCACGCTCACGTCGCTGCGCACGCCATCCTTGAACGACTCGATGGAATAGAGCTCCGCCTGGGTCATATGGAGGTCCTGGTCCCCGACCCTCACATAGGAGCCCTTCGTGATTCCCGCCGTCCTTCGGTAGGCCGGACGCATCCCGGCGGGCAGCCCCTCGAGGAACGCCCCCACGAGGATCGCTCCTTTCCAGACCGTCGTCGCGAAGGATGGGTGGAGCTCAGGCTGCATCTCTTTGCACTGCTCGACGACGTCCTTCTGCAGACGCTGAGGGTCGAACACGCCGCAGACCTCGTAGCCTGCATCCTCGTCGATTCCGAAGATGACGATGCCCCCGTCCGCCTGATTAGAGAAGCTGGACAGGGTGTCGTAGAGGCGCGGCGTGCCCCCACGCGCGGCCTTCACCTCTATGCTCTGGGTCTCGCATCTGCGCAGAAGGACCAACTCGATCACATCATTAAGTGCCCTCTCGTCCACACTGCCCCCTCCCCTTTCATTCTTCTTGCGAGTATCATATATCTACGTTGTTTTTCTTAGATATACGAAAAACAACGTAGATATATGATTCATCCATGAAAACAAGCTGCGCCTGAGATACCTCTTGTCCGCTCGCCGATTCGGCGTACAGTCCAGACGGCCTCGTGGACTGCCCTCCGTGCACTCTCGTGGACCGCAAAAGAAAACGGCAGCTCAGAGGCCGCCGTCATTGCATTCATGGGTCATAGTCATTGCCCACATCAGGTTCCAAGGGTCGGGACCATCTGTCCCCTCTCAGCCGGCCCATGCCAGCTCCCCTCTATGTCTGCATGCTTCAGCTGACCCATCATCTCAAGCTGCAAGGCGGATTGTAGCGCCGATAGGCTGCAGAGCAAAATGGCGAAGAACCCGGTCCTGCACCGCCAGATTGCACGACGGCGCCTCTTGGCCAGGCGTCTCCTGCCGAATGCTTCCTCCCGAAAGCTCTGGCAGCCGTCCTGCCCTCTTCAGGGCATCGCGCAGAAGGTATTCGACCTCGGTGCGAGGCATCGCGTCGTGCGACAGTGTCGCGACATGCATGCGACACTATGTCGCCTCGCCATCCTGATCCGCGTTACGCAGGACATATCGGTGGGGGTCGCGCGCGCTCGCTTTGAGCTTCCCGCCCTCTGCCAGCCTCCTGATCCAGCGCTGGGCCGTCCTCACCGACACGCCACCCGCCTTGGCGAGCTCGGCGGCGGCAGGGGACCCATCTCGCTCGATGATCGACGCGACGAGATCGCTGATTTCGTCGCGGCCCGACCCGGCCACGGACCACGCCACCGGCACGCTCGCGCGAAACACGGCGTCGGTCTTACGATGTCTGCTATATAGCTCATTGGATGGGGAGATTGCAGCTTAATCAAACACGCACAGGAAGGCGCCCGCAAAGGCGCCTTCCTGCTACTGCTCTTCTTCCTTGTTCTTCTGGCCGCCCTTCTTCGGCAGCCTTCCTGCCCTCTTCAGGGCATCGCGCAGAAGGTATTCGACCTGTCCGTTTGCGCTCCTCATGTCGTCGGCTGCCCACTTCTGTATGGCATCCCAGATGTCCGAATCGATGCGGAGCGGATACTGCTTGCGGCTCACGCCCAAGCCCTCTTTCCTTTATGCATAGAGGCTTCCCGTATTGAGCACCGGCTGTGCATCGGACTCGCCGCAGAGCACGACCATGAGGTTCTGTGCCATCGCTGCCTTGCGCTCATCGTCGAGCTCGATGGCGCCGCCTTCAGAGAGCCTGTCGACTGCCATCTCCACCATCGAGACAGCACCTTCGACAATCTTCTTGCGTGCTGCGAGGATAGCGTCAGCCTGCTGGCGGCGGAGCATGGCCTGGGCGATTTCCGGTGCATAGGCAAGGTGCGTGAGGCGTGCGTCTTCGACGGCGACACCGGCTGGTGCGAGCCTCCTGTCAAGCTCTGCCTTGAGCGCATCGCTCACCTCTTCGATGTTCGAGCGCAGCGTGATCGAGGAAGCAGACTCGTCCTCATCCTCCATGTGGTCGTAGGCATAGACGGATGCGACATGGCGAAGAGCGGTCTCGGTCTGCATGGAGACATAGGACTCGTAGTCATCCACATCGAAGACAGCCTTGGCCGTATCGGAGACCCTCCAGGACACGACCGTGGCGATCTCGATCGGGTTGCCCATCTTGTCGTTCACCTTGAGGCGCTCGCCGTTCAAGGTCCTCAGGCGTGTCGAGATGACAGAACCGCGCACGCTCTTCAATCCGCCCTTGCTGCGCTCGGGCTTCTCGCTGTCAAGCCCTGCCTCGGCAAGCCCCAGGTTCTTTGCGTAGAGCGGGTTGGCCCACCTGAGCCCTTCGTCGGTGACCGTGCCGACATACTTGCCGAAGAGCACGCAGACGCGGGCCTGCCCCGGCTGGAGCGAGAAGAAGCCATTCGAGAGGAAGCAGGCGGCGGCGAAGACGACGATCGTGAAGATCAGGAGAGGCATGCTGAAGGCAGGCTCAGGCAGCAGCAGATCGTCTGCTCTTGCAAGAGATGTGACATCGAAGATGAAGAGCGCGACAGATATGACGAACATGGCAAGTACCACGAAGAACATGAGCCAGCCGCTTGCGGCATGGGCCTTCTTTTCGACACTCATGGCTGAGCATCCTTTCTCTCGGAGATCCTGCCTACCTGGCAGCCCGACCTCCGAATCTGATTGCATTGTGATATCACGTAGATCTCATTTCAAGCTATTTGCACAGCAGCTGACGAAAGCCTTGCACATGCTGGCGGAAAGGATGGACGGGCAGGCCAGAAGACCTTATACCGCGTCTGCCGGAAAGATTCCGTATGCCTGGTCCCCCGCATGGGCGAAGCGCACAGCCGAGATGCCGAGCGATGCGGCAAGGACAGAGCTCCCTGCAATCTCTTCCGGAGTGCCCTCTTCCAGAAGCTGGGTCGGACGGGCACTGCCGAGCACGCAGATACCATCGGAAAAGCGCAGGGCCAGATCCACATCGTGGGTCACGCAGACGATGGTCGTCCCCTGCTCATCCGCAAGCCTTCTCACGAGCTGCATGAGATCCAGGGCAGCCCTGACATCGAGATAGGTCGTCGGCTCGTCGAGCAGAAGCGTACGCGCTCCCTGCGCGACCGTCATAGCGAGAAACGCGCGCTGGCGCTCCCCGCCCGAAAGCTTCCTGGCATTCCTGTCTCTGAGCCCTTCCAGTCCCATGAGCGAGATGGATTCGTCGACCTTGTCCCAGTCCGCCTTCTCCAGCTGGCCGAAGGGCCCCATATGCACATAACGCCCGCATGCCACGAGGTCTCTTACCTTCATGGACGGCGTCCTGTGCACCTGGGGAAGCATCGCCAGAAGCCTTGCCCGCTCCTTTGCAGAAAGGGAGAGCGTATCTGTGCCCGAGAGGAGCACCGCTCCGCAGGCAGGCTTCAGCATGCCCTCCGCCAGGGAAAGAAGCGTCGACTTGCCGCAGCCATTGGGGCCGAGCACGGCCGTGATACCACCTTCGGGAATGGCAAGGGAAAAGTCCTCGAAGAGCTTGCGCTCCCCGTAGCCGAACGAGACGTCCTGGAACGTGAGCACATCACTCATCGCGGTACCCCTTCCCCTTCATGAGGAGGAAAATGAAGAAGGGACCGCCGACAGCAGACATGAGGATGCCGACCGGCAGCTCATAGGGTGCGAAGAGCGTGCGCGCCAGAAGGTCTGCTGCAACCGTGAAGGCAGCGCCCCAGAGCGCGGAGACCGGAATCACGCGTCTCAGGTCGTGCCCGACGAAGCGTCTTGCCACATGGGGCACCATGAGGCCAATGAAGCCGATGAGGCCGGAGAAGCTCACGGCAGCACCTGCCAGAAGCGAGGCGATTGTGAGGCCTGCTGCACGAAGGAGAGCCACCGGCACGCCGACCGCATGCGCCGCCTGGCTGCCAAGCGAAAGCGCATTGAGACGTGGCGCCAGGACAGAAGCAAGCACGATGCCTGTGCAGATGAGGCAGGCAGGCAGGCCGAGATCTGACATCACGATGCCGGAAAGCCCGCCCACAAGATAGGTGGAAGAGCCGATATAGGCATTGGGTGCGATGATGAGGACTGCGTTCATGCCGGCACTGAAGACGGCATTCACCGCGACGCCCGCAAGCACGACCGTGAGCCTGGAGACGCCTGTCCGCGATGACACAAGCAGTATGAGTCCCGAAGCAACAAGGGCGCCCAAGAAGGCAGCAGCCGGAAGAGGCAGCGGCAGTGCAATACCGACCGTTGACAGCGCGCTCACCGTGAGCACGGCGAGTCCTGCGCCCGAGTTCGCGCCGATGATGTTCGGGCTTGCGAGCGGATTGTCGAGCACCTCCTGGATGAGGGCACCCGAGACCGAGAAGGCGGCGCCTGCAAGGACTCCTGCCAGGACGCGAGGAATGCGGATCGAGACGAGGATGCTTCTCGCCTTTGCCGCCATATCCTGTCCTGTTGCAAGCGCCCAAACGTCGCCGACGCCGACACCGGAAGCGCCAAAGACAAGGCCCAGAAGGATGGCTGCCAGAAGCGCCCCGACAGAAAGAAGGGCCAGGGTACCGAAGCGCCTGCCTCTGTGCCCTGTCCTCTTCATCTCTTTGTTCTCAGCTGCAGCCACGGCTTTCCTTACTTGCTGAGCGCCTGGCCCACGATCTCATAGGACTCGGCCCACTTGTCGAGCGGCTTGTAGAGGAAGTGCGCCGCATCGAGCATCGTGACGCGTCCTTCCTTCACAGCGGTCAGGTCTGCCCAGGCAGAATCGGAGCCGACTGCGTCCTCATAGTACTGCTGTGCCGTCGCCTCATCGTCAGAAGCAGCAAGCACGAGGATGTAGTCAGGATCAGCCTCGACCACAGCCTCCGTGCTGAAGTCGGAAAGAAGGCTCGGATTCTCGTCTGCGATATTCACGGCACCGAGGTCACGCGCGATCGCTCCGGTCATGCCCGTCGAGTTCTGGACGACAAGGCCCTTTGCATAGGCGCTCACGACAAGCACGGTCGGCGCCCTTCCGGCGACGGAATACGTCTGGATATCGGCGTCGATCTGGCTCCTCACGCCGGCCACGTTCTGCTGGTAGAGATCGTCCCTGCCTGTGATCTGGCAGAAGATCCCCATCATGCGCTCGTAGTCGGAAAACGTCGTGACCTTGAAGAAGGCAACAGGCACGCCTGCCTCGTCGAGCGAGGATTCCAGGTCCTCCTGCGAGACGCCGGTCGAGTGCTTGCCGTCAGAGATGCCGGTCATAATGACGAAATCGGGATCGAGGTCGAGGATGCTCTCGAGATTGAGCGCTGTCGACTTGCCGACACCGGAAACGGCCGAAGAATCAACCCCGTAGTGCGCAAAGGCATCGTCGGAAGCGCCGACAAGGGTGCCGCCTGCGAGCTGCCAGGCGCCCGCAAAGGAGCCCATACAGGCAACAACGCGCTGCGGATTCGAAACCGTGACTTCGCGGCCCAGATCGTCCGTGAAGGTCACGCTCTGCGTGTCGGAAGCAGCAGACGTGCTCTGTGCATCGGACGAGGATGTGGTGGTCGAGGTCTGGCTGCAGGCAGGAAGCGCCACGAGGCTCGAAGCAAGCAGGAGCGTGGCTGCCACCGCGGCAGGACGCACAAGACGGCTGTCATTCAGCATGGAACGCTCTCTTTTCTGTCGATATCGGTATCTATGAAGATGCAGGCTGTCTGTCTCAGCGGATAGCTTCGGCTTCCCGTGCATGGCGGACAAAGATGGCACTCACGCCCGGCAGGGAGCCAAGGCCCGCCAGCGTGCAATCCGTAGCAATGCCGGCTGCGTTCAAGCGCGATGTCCAGCTTGCTGCGCCCTCTCCCGCAAGCTGGCGGCGCACATGGCTTCCTGCCGTGAGCATGAGCGGGACAATTGTAGCCGAATGCGTACCATTGCGTACGAGCTTCTTCGCGACCTCGTCTGCATCGGGTGTGCCTTCCATGAGGCCGAGGGCAAAGTCGGTGCGCCCTGCTGCATGAAGCGCTTCTACAACACCTGCATAGGCGGCATCTGCCACGCCCTTTGTCCCATGGCCTACAAGCGCGAAGGAATGGGACGTACGTCCAGGAAACGCCTCGGCAAGAGCCTCAGCCATCTCTTCCTGGTCCTGCTCATCTGCCAGAAGCGGACGCCCAAGGAGAAGTCCATCCGGAAAGCGTTCAGCAAGAGCCTGCGCTTCTGCTGCAAGCTTGTCCCATGCATCGCCGCAGACGATGAGGCCTGGCTGGGCGATGGCTCGCGTGACGCCTTCATCTGCAAGAGATGCAAGCGTCTCGCCGAGGCTTGTGGATGCAATGCCACGCTTTGCGAGATGCTCCCTCACCCAGGCACTCGTATAGGCCTCAGCAAAAGGCAGACCGGCAAACGCATCCGCGAGCGCCTCTGCGACAGGCGCGATGTCGGTCCTGCGCGCTTCATCCACAAGCGTGCCATAGCTTGCAAAGACGATGCCCTCACGCATCATGGCTTACCAGCACTCTCGAGACAGCGCCGGATGCATCCTTCTGGTAGGCAACGATGGAGGGCCAGGCAGGCGCTTCGAGCGAGATGATGCAGTAGATGGCAGAAGGGTCCTGCGCAAGCCGCAGATCCTCCTCAGATGGTCTGGCAGGAGTCTCAGGGTGCGAGTGCCAGTTGCCCAAGATCTCTATGCCGGAGCTCCTGGCTTCCTTGAGGACCTTCAGCTGCTCTCTGGGCAAGATCGTGAAATGCTCTGCCGTATGGTCAGCATTCTCGCAGAAGAGCACGTGCTCGACGAAGGCTTCGCCTTCCTCGTCGCGATAGCCAGCCAGAAGGCCGCAGGCCTCCTCTGGTGCATGCGAGCGTGCCCACTCTGCCATGCTGTGGAAATCGTCGCCGCTCAGATGGAGCATGCCTCTCCTCTCAGTCGAGCGCGGTGCCATGCTGCGCCAAAGAGCATGCTGGCTGCTCGTAGTCGATGAGCTCGGTCACGGTCGGATGGTCTCCGCATACCGGGCAATTCGGATCTCTCGGCGGCAGCTTGATCGTGTGGAAGTCTCCCTTGAGCGCATCGAACGTGAGGAGCCTTCCTGTCAGAAGCTCACCTATGCCACATAGATATTTTATGGCTTCAAGCGCCTCGAGGCATCCGATAACACCGGCAATGGCGCCGATGACGCCCGCCTGCTTGCAGGTCGGCACGGCATCCTTCGGCGGCATGTCGTGGAAGACACACCGGTAGCACGGTCCTTCACCTGGAACGTACGTCATGAGCTGGCCCTTGAAGCGGATGATGCCGGCATGCACGAAGGGCTTTCTGCCCATCACGCAGGCATCATTGATCAGGAACTTCGTCGGGAAATTGTCGACGCCGTCGATGATGAAGTCATAGTCCTTGATGAGATCGGCAATGTTCGAGGAGTCGACGAACTCGCGATACGTCACGACGTTCACGCCGGGGTTGATATCGTGCAGGGTCTCAGCCGCGCTTTCCACCTTCGGCTTGCCGATGTCGGACGTCCCATGGATGACCTGGCGCTGGAGGTTCGAGAGCTCGACCTCATCTGCATCGACGATGCCGATCGTGCCGACGCCTGCTGCCGCAAGGTAGAGGGCAGCCGGGGCTCCGAGGCCACCAGCACCGATGATCAGGACCTTGGCAGCGCAGAGCTTCTTCTGGCCCTTGACGCCGACCTCCTTGAGGATGATGTGGCGCGAATAGCGCTCGAGCTCGTCAGGCGAAAATGCCATATCAGCAGCCTCCGCCCATGAAATAGAGGAATTCGACCGTATCCCCCTCGTGGAGCGCCGTCGTGGCAAAGGCGGAATGGTCGACGAACTCCTCGTTCACCGCGACCGTCACATATTCCGCGTTCTCCACCTTTTCGTCTGCGATGAGCTGGGCAAGCGTCTCCCCTTCGGGCACGCTCTTCTTCTCTCCGCCTACCGTGATGTTCATGGCTGTCCTTCCTGCATATCCAGACATCAGCTATGCACTATTCGTCTTCGAGCTTCTTCACGTCGAGGTCGTAGTCGCCGTCCTCTGCTTCCTTGAGAGAGAGCACCTTCTGTCCGTCATCGGCAAAGCTCCTCGGCACGTTCTGCATCGGCTCGCCTGCTGCCAGATGCACCCGCAGGACCTTGCCGATCTCGAGCTCAGCAAGCGCTGCCTTCGCCGTCACGAATGTCATCGGGCACACCAGGTTCGTGATATCGACGGTGTCCGCGATCTCATATGCATTCTCAGCCATGGAAACTCCCTACTGGGCAGCCGGCGCTGCCGGCTCGACCTCTACTGAATCGGCCTTGGGGCATCCCTCAGGCGCTGCCTCGTCGTAGGCCTTCCTGACGACCGGCACGAAGCTGTCCCATCCTTCGCGGTCGAGACAGAACTTGAAGCGGTCGCCGGGAATTGCATGGTCGTCGTACCACTGGATTGTCGCATCGGCCACGGCAAGCAGCTGCTCGTCGGACTCGACCGGCGGCAGGAGCTTCCTGCCCTTCGTGATGTGGTTGCCGAAGAGGCCGCCGAACGTGAGGTTGTAGACCGTCTGGTAGTTCCAGGAGGCGACCGGGCACTTCTGCGAGCACTTGCCGCAGGAGACGCACTTCGTGTAGTCGACGACGATTCTCTTCCCGTCATCCGTGATGGCGCCCGGCTTGCAGACCTTGGAGCAGATGCCGCAGTGGATGCAGGCATCCGGCTTCCACTGGACCTTCCTGCCGCCCTTGATGCCCAGATCGTTCTCCTCGGCCTTGAGGCAGTTGTTCTGGCAGCCCGTGACGCCGAACTTGAACTTGCCCGGAAGATCGCGTCCGAAGTAGCGCTCATCGAGCATCGTTGCGACCTTGCAGGAATCGATATTGCCGGAGGGGCATACCGCGCTGCCCTGGCAGCCCGTGACCGTGCGCACACGCGCACCGCAGCAGCCCGGCTCGACGCCGTATTCTGCGAGCAGGGCCTTCACGGCATCAGCGTCCTCAACCTTGATGAAGGGGATCTCGATGGCCTGGCGGCTGGTCAGATGGATGTAGCCATGGCCGAAGGCGTCAGCCACCTTGGAGATGCCGATAAGCTGGCGGGAATCCAGATGTCCTGCCGTGATATGGAGGCGCAGCGAGTAGAAGCCTTTCTGCTTCTGCGCCATGAAGCCGCCCTTCTTGAGCGCGGCATTGTCGATCTTTGCCATGTCCTCTCCCCTCTCCAGCCGGAGCTGGTCATAGATTTCAGCATAGGCGCCCAGATGGGCTCTCCCCTACTACCTCTTTTCTATGTTTGGCTATCGCTTTGGCAGATTGCAGAATTCATTGTTTCCTATATAGAGACCCCTGTCAGCCACGCCCCCCGGAAGAGATAGGCCGAGAGCAGCTGCGGGATGTGCGGCAGGGACAAAGGAGCTGCATCCCGGAGCGCCTCAGACACTGAGCATCCCAGCCTCGGGGCATCGCCTTCTTCCTGTGTCTGGGAGCGCCGTCCGCCAGCAGATTGTGCGGGCCGGCAAAGCGTCCGCTACAATGCAGGAGATAACCGCCGTCTTGCCGAGGAGCTCCATGCGCGTCATCAAGAGCATCAACAACAATGCTGCCATCTGCGTAGATGGCAAGGGACGCGAGCTCATCGCGCTCGGAAATGGCATCGGCTTCGGTGCGATTCCTCGCGAGGTCCCGCTCTCCGACATCAAGCGCACCTTCTACGGCGTCGACCCCAAATACCTGGGACTTGTGAGCGAGCTTCCCGAAGATGTGCTCGAATTCGCGGCACAGCTTGCAGACCTTGCCCGTTCGGGACTTTCCTACGAGCTCTCGCCGAACCTGCCTGTCACGCTTGCCGACCATGTCGCCTTTGCGATCAAACGCGCCGAAGAGCATATGGTCGTCGAGATGCCGCTTGCCTTCGATGTGCAGCAGAGCTATCCGACCGAGTACCGCATCGGCGAGATGGCAGTGCATGGCATCGAGCGCACCTTCAGCGTGCATCTTCCCCGTACGGAGGCTGTCGGCATCGCCCTCTCGATCGTGAACAGCGCCGTCTCTGCAAGCACCCACGATACGGAGCGCCAGCAGATGACGGAACGCCTGATCGAGGGCAGCACGAAGATAGTGGAGAGGCGGCTCGGGATCGAGGTCGAGCGCGATTCCTTCGACTATGCCCGCTTCGCGACCCATATGCGCTACCTGATAGGCCGGCTGATCTCTGGCGAGCATGCCTCTTCGGGCGCAGCCGCCCTGCTGCCGGAGCTTCTGGAGCGCTACCCGGAAGTGTCTTCCTGCGGCAATGCCGTCGCAGACTATCTCGGGCAGAATCTCATGAAGACGCTCGACGAGGAGGAGCGGGTCTATCTGATCCTGCATGTGAACCGCGTCTTCGAGCGTGAGACGGCAAAACGCCCCTAGTGCCCACCGTTCACGACAGAATTCCGACCGTTCGCGCTTTGGACCCCTTCAGCCTGCTTCTGGCTGCCCTATTCTCTCCCATGCATTGGGTGCTACGCACTGGACTTCGCTCCACGAGGCATTACCAAGGCTGGGACGCACAGATTCTGTGTGCCCTGCTGCTCTGGTATGGCTCGGGGGGCATTTTTTGTATGCATCCATCCTCCGAAGCCGGAGGATGGCGCCTCCTCCAGAAGCCAGAGCAGATGGAGTATCTGGTCACGCTCTGATCTGGGAGGCACGAGATGGCAGACAACGAACGCATTGCCTCAGAGGTCCTCGACGCTGTCGGCGGCAAGGACAACATCACAAGCATCGCGCACTGCATGACAAGGCTGAGGATCAACCTGAAGGACGAATCGGTCCCCGACGACGACAGAATCAAGGCTATCAAGGGAGTGCTCGGCTGCCAGTGGTCGGGTGGCCAGTATCAGGTCATCATCGGCCAGAACGTACCCAAGGTCTACGATGCGATCGTGAAGCTCGGCGTCTCTGCCGGCGGCGCGATTGACGAGAACCTCGATGACGACAAGCAAAAGGAGCCCTGGTCGGCAAAGCGTGTCGGACAGGCAATCCTCAACTATCTCTCGAAGACCATGGTCGCTGCCATCCCTGTCATGATGGGCGCAGCAATGTTTCGCACCATCGCTGTCATCGCAGGCCCAGGCATGCTCAATGTGTGGTCTGCCGACTCCGAGATCTACAACCTGTTCTACAACTGGATCTACGACGCCGGCTTCTACTTCATGCCGATATACCTCGGATACTCGGCAGCACGGCAGCTTGGCGCCTCGAAGATGCTCGGCATGATGATGGGAGGCATCCTCATCGCGCCTGATTTCGTGAACATCGTCACGGCTGCAGCCGATACCGGCCAGGCCTTCACATCGGTCTATGGCATCCCTGCCATGCTCAATACCTACTCCTCGACCGTGCTTCCGATCCTTCTCTGCATGCCTGTGCTCTGGCAGGTGGAAAAGCTCTTCAAGCGCGTGATTCCCGACATGCTCTCCACCGTCTTCGTGCCCTTCCTCACGATGTTCGTGATGGTTCCCGTCGGCCTCTGCGCACTCGCCCCGATCGGCTCTGTGCTCGGCAATGCATTCGGCAACCTCATGTTCTCGTTCGGCAACGCCGGCGGCATCGCGACCATCCTTGCTCTCACGATCATCGCTGCCCTCTGGGAGTTCTTGGTCATGACCGGCATGCATCAGGTGCTTCTCATGCTTGGCATCATGCAGCTTCTGACGCTCGGCTCCGATTCCTGCGTGATGGTTGCGGGCGGCATCGCCCAGTTCGCGACCTGGGGCATGGCATTCGGCGCCTTCCTCAGGCTCAAGGAGCCCGATGAGCGCGGCGCCAACCTCGGCTACTTCCTCTCGGGCATCCTCGGCGGCGTCACAGAGCCTGCGCTCTATGGCTGCGGCTTCAAGTACACGCACTGCTTTGCCGGCATGATCGCAGGCGGCGCTATCGGCGGTGCCCTTGCAGGCATCTTCCATGTCACGACCTATGTCCTCGGCGCCACCAACATCCTGGGTGTTGTCGGATTCGTTGCCGGAGGCACGTTCAACATGGTGATGGGATGCATCGCCTCTGCTGTCGCCTTCATCGCTGCCGCTGCCATCTCCTACAGCTTCGGCTTCACGAAGGAGCAGCTTGCAGCCGACCGGCAGGCCGCAGAAGAGGCTGCTGCAAAGAAGGCAGCCCTCAAGGCATAAGATGGATGAGCAAGCGAACAGAGAGGATGGTTGCACATGAAGCGTCTGCTTCTGAGAGCTGACGATCTGGGATACAGCTACGCCGTGAATCTCGGCATCGTCCGTGCCGTGAAGGATGGGGTCATACGCTCCGTGGGGCTCATGCCGAACATGCCGGAGGCCAAACGCGGGCTCTCCTGGCTCAGAAACGAAGACATCGCGATTGGCCAGCACACGAATGTCTGCCTCGGCACGCCGTGCGCAGACCCTGCGACGATTCCGAGCCTCGTGGACGAGAACGGCCAGTTCAAGAGCAGCAGGACCTTCCGCCAGAGCTTCAAGGAGGGCATCGACTTCGTCGACTACGACGATGCGGTGCGCGAGATCGAGGCGCAGCATGCCCGCTTCGTCGAGCTCGTGGGCAGAGAGCCCGACTATTTCGAGGCACATGCCGTCATGTCGAAGACGCTGAACCAGGCAATCTCTGATGTGGCAGCAAAGCACCACCTGAAGGAGCAGAAGGCCTCCTTCGACCCCGCAAACCACGTGCTCTGCGGCACGACCGAGGTCCGCATGTTCTGCGAGGACATGCTGCCACCCGAGCAGTACCATCCCGCAGACTTCATCCGGCGCACGGCAGAAGGTCTCAAGGACGGCGAGACCGGAGTCATAGTGCTGCATCCAGGATATCTCGATGCCTACATCCTGGAACATTCCTCCCTCACGCAGAACCGTACGAAAGAGGTCGATGCCCTGATCGATTCTGACCTCAGAGCCTGGCTCGAAGCGCAGGAAGACCTCGAGCTCATCGACTATCGGGATATCGCCTAGAGCGAGGCATCATCCTCAGCAGAAGGCAGCACTGCAGACAAGCAGGGCTGCCTTCTCGCTTTGTCCGAACATATCAATCAGACTGCCCTTTCTGCCTCAACGCGAGCATGTAGCGCGCAGAGCGCCTGTCGCTCTGCTTCGTCAGGACTCCGGCATCCGTCAGCTGCTGAAGTATTTCCCGTACGCGCCGGGCGCTCAGACCAAGGGCTCCGGCAACCAAGGAAGCACTAATTTCTTCATGCTCGCCGAAGAGTGCCCATATTGCAGCCATCCTATCGGCGGCTTATCGGCGGCTTATCGGAGATAGCCGCCGATAGACTGGCTTGGCGAATCCCCAGCCCCTGAAATGGCATGGTATACGGGCATTCACGCACCGGTGTCTGTCATGACATCGGCAGAGCTGCAGTGTCACTCCTGGCATCGAGGGGCGCAGAAACACGTTGCCGCCATCTTCCTCGAACCCCAGCACAGCACAGATTTTGAAAGCACATGCCGCATCGTCGCCGCCCAGGATGGATGGACGGCCAAAAAGGCATGCCCTGAATCGGCGGCAGACACTCGCCTTCCGGCCAGGCCGCAGAAAAGACCTCAAGAGAGGGCACGGATCCGTCCCGCTTCTGCCAGGAACGTTCTCCATCGCTGCTGCCTATCCATGAGGCCGCAGGAGGTCTGAAGTCAGGTGGCGGACTAGCCCTGCGCCCCGAAGTCGCAGACCGCGCCGATTGTCCGAGCAACCTTCTCGAGGCCTTCGGCATCGGCAGCCGAGAAGCGGTTCTTGAATGTGCTGTCGATATCGAGCACGCCGACAAGCTGTCCTTTGCTGTGAATCGGCACAACGATCTCAGACTGGGATGCGCTGTCGCAGGCGATATGTCCCGGGAAGGCATGAACATCAGGCACGAGCTGGGTCTTGTCTGTCTGAACTGCCGTGCCGCAGACGCCTTTGCCAACAGGGATATGCACGCAGGCCACCTTGCCCTGGAAGGGGCCAAGCACGAGCTGGCCATCCTTCATCAGATAGAAGCCTGCCCAGCTGATGCGCTCCATTGTCTCGAAGATGAGTGCAGAGGCATTCGGAAGGAAGCAGTACCAGGCAGGATCTGCCTCGGCAATGGATGAGATCTGTTCGCACAGCAGTTCATAGTCGATCATGCCAGCTCCTTGGTATTGCGGGTTAATGGCTGAGTACCTCCGGCATAGTTAGGCTCCCTGAACTGTAAGCTGCTCAG
>ERZ791908.165-NODE-165-length-89678-cov-5.409370_pt1 | contig 89678 bp, 76 predicted proteins | sample MGYA00510144_ERZ791908 | MGnify/ENA primary metagenome ERZ791908 (study PRJEB30046, sample SAMN00792105) | human gut metagenome | study: EMG produced TPA metagenomics assembly of the A metagenome-wide association study of gut microbiota in type 2...
GTAGCAGCTGTAAATCTGCTACGCTGAAAAGTCTAACTTTTGGGGGTCACCTCACTCCGGCTAGTGCTTTTTCTGTTTCTGTCTCTGCTTCTGGCGCATAATTTCCAGACCGCCCTTACGGTCCTCTACATCCGGCTCGTAATCCTGATCCAGGAAGGTTGTGGTGAAGCCGTTTCCGTTGACCTCACTGACATTGCTGATGGTGATGAAGGCCTTGTCATCGATGGCCAGCGCGGCACGCTTGATGGCATTCAGATTGCGGCTGGAAACGACGCAGTAAACGACCCGCTGGTCATTCTGCATGTATCCGCTGGTGGTATGAATCAGCGTCGTGCCATAGCCCAGCTTCAGCAGCCGTTCGTTCACCTCCGCCGGTTTCCGCGAAAAAATCATGATCTGCACACCGCCCTGATCCATAACGATGATTTTATTCATTACCACGCTGTAAATCAGTGCGTAGAGGATTCCCAGAATGATTCCATTGGTGCTGGTAACCGGGATCTGAATCAGGAAAATCGTGACGTCACAGGCGTACAAGATCGGCGCAACATTCCAGCCCAGTTTCCGGTTCAGAATAATCGGCGGAACGTCCATGCCGCCGGTAGAGCCGCCCATCCGGAGCACCAGACCCAGTCCGACACCGTCCAGAACGCCGGCACAGATCGCCGCCAGCAGCGGGTCATTCACCAGGTGGTGCAGCATCGTCATCTTCTGGAATACCCCCAGACAAAAAGGAAAGAGAAAGGTACCAACGGCAATGGTTGCCGCAAACTTCTTTCCCAGCATCAGAAAGCCGACAACGAACAGCGAAACGTTAATTACAGCTACAGAAACCGTGACACTTACACCGAAATAGTAATGAAGCATTCTGCCGATTCCGGTAACCCCTGCAACCGTCATATGATACGGGAGGGCAAAACACGCCATGGAAAAAGCGCTCATCGCGTTTCCCAGCAGCAGCTGGATCGTATCAAGAACAAACTTGCGATTCTTCTTCATCTGTGCCTCCTGTCTTATTCTTCTAAAAACTCATTATTTTATCCGCATCATCATGCAGCTCTTTCATCAGAAAAGCGCAGCCGGGAACACCATTTCCGGTATGGCCGCTTTTTACATTTTTCGCTTCCGCGCGCAGAAATTCCCGATGCGCGCGTCCGCCCCGCATAAGAGCACACATGCTTTTGCGCAAGAATAGATTATATCAAAGGAAAACACAGATTGGAAGAAAAATCCAGCTGATTCAGTGAAAAATAACCGGAGTCTCCGTCTTTCTCATGAGACAGGCATGAAATTTATTACGGATTTCTGTCGTCAGATATAGAAGGGACGCATTCAGACAGAATGCCGGATTCCGGAGCGCTCTCCGGGATGGCCGCAGAGTCGGAGCCCATCCGAAAACCCGCGGGAACTGCCGCAAACGTTAATGCATACGGTGCGGCAGTCCGCTCGCAGGTTTTATCGTCTGGCTCCGGCTGCGGCATCATCCCTGCGAGAAGCTCCGTCATCCAGCATTTGTTTGAAATGCAGATTCTTATTGTCTGGTTTATCTTGCCTGATATTCATTCTGCGGTCAGCCGCTGCTCGTTCTCCTTCTTCTCCGACACGGCTCCGGCTTTCAGCATGACGTCGTAGTTTCCGTCCGCAATGTCAATCGGAAGCTCTACGCGGCTGTCTGCGCGGAAGATGCCGTTTTCCACACTTCCGGACAGGTAGACACAGTCGCGGAAGAACTCGGAAACTTTCTGGTTTGCAGGGTGATGATAGATTTCTGCTGGCTCAGCGTACTGCAGAATCTGTCCGTCCATCATGACCGCGGCTTTGTCGGCCATGGACACGGCTTCCTGACGGTCGTGGGTAACCAGAATTGTGGTCATGTGAAATTTCCGGTGCAGTTCTTTTACCAGGCTCCGCATGCCCTCGCGGAGGTTTTCGTCCAGTGCGGAAAAGGGTTCGTCCAGGAGCAGGACGTCCGGGCGGGCCGCCAGTGCGCGGGCCAGGGTGATTCTCTGCTGCTGGCCGCCGGACAGCTGATGGATGCGGCGTTCTCCGTATCCTTTCAGCTGCACGTCTTCCAGAAGTTTTTCTGCCTCTTCATGGCGCCGTGCCGCACTGACACCGCGGATTTTCAAGGGATAGGCCACATTTTCTTCTACGGACATGTTCGGAAACAGGCGCATGTCCTGAAAGACGATGACGGTGTTTCTTTTATGAGGCGGAAGGGTGGTGATAGCATTCCCATTCAGACGGACAATGCCCTGCGAAGCAGGATAAATCCCAGCAATCGCCTTGAGCAGAGTACTTTTGCCGCATCCGGACGGGCCCAGAAGGGAAATAAACTGGCCTTCTTCAACCTGAAGGGAGATGTCCGGGAGGATAACATGCTTTCCGAACTGCACCCGCAGATTTTCTATACTTAATTTAATCATGCTTGTTCCTTTTCTTGATTTCACGAGCTGCTCCCTTCTGTGGAGCAGACTCAGCAAGTGATCTTCTTGCGGATTGGTTTTTGCCGCTTATGCCTGCAGATTCCGGTTCATTTTCTTCAGAATGCTCTCGAAAACCGCGAAGACGAGCAGCGCAGACCCGACGAATACGACGGAGTAGACGGAAGAAAGTGCACGGTCGCCGCTCTGAATATAAGGCACCAGAACCAGCGCGATGGTCTTGATCTTTCCGCCTCCGGCAAGGAGAGTCGTGAAGTACTGGCTGTAGGAAATGATGAATGACATGCAGAAGGAGGACAGGATTCCCGGCAGCAGCTGCGGCAGGGTGACATCCAGAAAGGCTCTTCCCGCCGGCGCGCCCAGCACCTGTGCCTGTTCTTCCAGTGCGTTTCCGGCCGCTGCGGTCATATCGCTCATGATCGCGTAGGCGTAAGGCAGGCTGCAGACCAGATGCACCAGCACGACGCCGGTCATCGTGTCGTTCAGCCCGATCCGGATCAGGGTGACCTGAAAGCCCATGGCGAACACGGTTCCCGGAACGACCATCGGAAGGAATTCCAGATAACGGATCGCTGTTCTTCCCGGAACTCGGTAGATTTCTGTCGCCCTCGCCGTCATCACTGCAATTACGGTAGATAAGAAGGCCACGATCGAGGCCAGGAGAACACTGCTTCCGAGCAGACCCGGAAGCGGAGAAGATCCGAAAAGCAGTTCATGCCAGGTTCTTCCGTTCCAGGTCTGCGGGGCGATATGCGGCCAGGGCCATTTTCCGGTAAAGGACCAGAGGACGATCACCAGAGCCGGAATCAGGATCATCACCGTCGTGAGAATCAGTACGGCATGCATGACGCCTTTTTTGTTCGTTCTCATGCGCGGCCTCCTCTCTTTTTCATAAGCCGGTGCATCAGGAGTGCATAGAGCATCGCCATCAGCGCGGATAAGATCAATGTGATTCCGTTCATGGCCATGGCGTAAGGCCGGTCTTTCAGATCCGGCGTCTGGAACTGGATGTAGGTCTGCACCGGAAAAGCCTTTGGCTCCGTTGCGCCCAGCAGAAGCGGAACTTCATATCCGCCGAAGGCAAAGATAAAGATGATCAGAAATGCCTGGGCGATTGCCGGCATACTCATCGGCAGCGTGATATCGAAAAAGCTTCTCACCGGACTTGCGCCCAGGTTCTCTGCCGCTTCGCCCAGGCTTTCCCCGACGCTCTTCATCAGTGCCAGGGTGAAATAGGCCACAAACGGCGATTCTTTCCAGATATAGGCGATAATCGCTCCGCTGTAACTCTGCCCGTACAGAAAATCCGGGAAATGATTGTAGTGATGTAAAAGTCCAAGCGCGTAGAAAATACGCGGAATAATTCCTGTCTGTGAAAGAAGCGCCACCGTAAACACCGCGACAACCGCGTGCGGAACCAAAATCGGCAGCCGCACCACCGTCTGCATCTCGCCCTCTGCCTTCCGGCAGCGGATCAGCGCCGCACAGATCAGCGTTCCCAGAATGGATGCGATTACCGCCGAGAAAAACGCTATCCTCAGGCTGACCAGAAGCGACTTCATCAGCCCCGGCTCCTTCAGCACTTCTTTATAATAATCCAGCGTAAAGGTCGTAAGCCCAAACGCTCTGATATAGCCCAGTCCCTGCACAATTACGTTAATGACCGCGGCGATAATCGCCGCGGTCACAAGCATAAATGGGATTAAAAGCAGAAACGGGACAACCCGTCTGTTTTTCATAATTTAAACACCTGTCCTGTCTGTCAGATGCTGCCCCTCCGCGCCTTTCTCTGCGCCGGCAGGCAGACAACTATTTTCCGACAACTTCCTCGCTCCAGATCTTCTCGATTACCGGAACCAGGTCAGCCGGCATTTCCGGAACACGGTGCTTCAGCAGTGTATCCTGGCTCAGTGTACCGCTTCCCATATCAACACTTTCAAACTGCTTCTTCTGAGAAGAACTCAGCTCGTCCATGTCCGTAACCGGCAGATTCTTTACTTCCTTATACTGGGTCAGCTGCATCTTCGGCGACAGGATGGCATTGATCAGCACTTCCGCACCAGCCTTGTTCGGAGAATCGAAAGCGATCGCCATGTAGCTGGTGTTACCGATTGTTCCTTTATCAAATACAAAGGTCTGATTGGTCTTGCTGATCAGTCCGTCGGCAATTCCCTTTGTGACGGAATACGGGTTGTAGCTCATATCCATAACAACTTCGCCGTCCTGATACATGGTATCCAGCTTGGTGGATGTACTCGGGAAAGTCTTTCCCTGCTTCCACAGATACGGGTTCAGCTGACGCAGATACTTGATGGCCGGCTGAATGGCCTTCTTTACGGTGGCCTTATCCGCCTTCATGTTCTGGAACTTCTTATATCCGCCGCATGTCTCGTAAATAATATTGCGGACGAAGGCACTTCCGGTAAAGTCCGGCGGTGCAGGATAAGTAACCTTGCCCTTATTCTTCTTGCAGAACTCCAGCAGTTCCTGCGCGCTCTTCGGCGTGTCCGGAGTAACCTTGCTGTCGTTGTAGAATACGAACTGCGCCTTTGCGTACGGAGCCTCATAGCCCTTGATCGGCTTGCAGAAGTCATACTTGGTCTCCTGATCGTTCAGGTCGACGTATTTCTTCATGTTCGGCAGTCTGCTGGTGAACGGTCCATACAGGAGGCCGTTGTCCTTAGCGGAATAGAAATTCTCGCCGTTGATCCAGATGACATCGATGCTTCCCTTCTTGGTGCCGCCTTCTTTGTCGCTGGACAGCTTGGCCAGAATATCATCGATATCCATACCGACAACCTTCAGATTGATGTCGTACTTTTCCTTGACGTAAGGCTTGACTGTGTTATTCAGCCAGGCGTTTCTGTCCTTGTCTCCGGCCCATCCGTAGAATGTAACCGTCGTTCCCTTCGCCTTCTTCTCCACCTGGCTCCAGCTCATGCCCGCCAGAGAGTCCTTGCTTTTGGAACGGTCAGTCTTACTGCTTCCGCATCCGGTCAGCCCGAACGCCACCGTCGTCAGCGCCAGCATGACCGCCAGCAGCAGTGCGATTTTCTTCTTCATAAACGACTCCTTTTCCATTATCGGACAAAATATTTCCGCGCTGCTTCCGCAGCGCCTCCGCAAGAGGATTTCCCTGCCGGCGGCCGCATTGCTCTCGGCCTCCGTCTCTGCTCCTCCTGAATGCAGTCCTTGTGATGTTTCTGCCTGCCGCAGAAGTTACGATTCCGCCGGAATACAGACATCCGCCCGGAAAATCGTATCGTACACGTGCCGTGTGTACGCAGAACGGTCCCGGATTTCTGGGAGTGTAAGGGCCCTTTCCGGTCCGTCTCCCTTCAGCATTCCGCTCCGAAGCGATTCTTCTGTCGGATGAAGCTTCTCCCTCTTCATCAGAAAATATTCCGGATGCAGGGCCTGCGCCGCCGCCATCACATCCCAGCAGACGAATCCGCCGAGTCCGTAGTTTTCATGATAAAACTGGAACCAGTAATCCAGTTCATGAGAGAGAAAATCCGCCAGCTGTCCCGGGTGTTCAGCCAGCGTCTTCCGGAACTCTTCTTCCGCGATAAAAGAATGAAGGGAATTCTGTGCCGTCGCAATGCGGACATCGCTGCCGTTTCTGACAATCTGAAGCGACGCCTGCGGATCGCAGGAAAGATTCAGTTCTGCCATCGGCTCTCCACCGACCAGAAGCGGCTCCGTAATTCCTCCCATCAGAGAAAAACAGTTTACCTCCTGATAAAAGCCTTTCTTCAGGCTTTCCGCCCCCTTCAGATTACTCATGGAGCCGGTAGCGATGACGATCAGTTTTCCGGCATATTTCTCTGCCTGTGTTCTCAAAAACACAGATGCATCATTGCTTTCCCTGTCCTCTGCAGATTCCGCGCCCTTCCAGACCGGAATATCGCTTCTCCCCCAGAGTTTCAGCAGACGGATCGTATTTTCATATACGGTATCCTGCGTACTGTTTCCATAGGCGCAGGTCACGCCGAGAAGCCGGACTTCTGGACAGCCCAACAGATAGAGCAGCGCCATGCCGTCATCCACATCGCAGCCGGGCACGCCCATGGTGTTGTCACAATCCAGAATAACTGGAATATTTTCCATTCTATCACGCCTTTCATTTGACCAGGTCTACTATATATCTAAGAATACCCAAACATAACCTGTTAGTCAATCGGATATAAGGTTTTTTATGCATTGATAATTTCTATACGTTATTCACTGTGCGTCAGCACATTTCTTTCGCCGTCCAGTTTCTTTTTGTCATAAAAACATATTATACTGATTGTAATGGACAAATTTCTGAATCATGGAGAGAAAACCAATATGAAACATATCTTATTCGACTGCGATAACACAATGGGAATGGAAGGACGTCCGATGGATGACGGGCTGGCGCTGCTGTATCTGGCGGGATGCCCTGAGGAGGTAAAGATCGAGGGAATCGGCTGTAACTTCGGAAACGGCACGGTGGAGGAAACTTATAACTGCACGGCCGGACTGCTGCAGGAAGCTGGTCTCAATTCTATTCCTCTATATAAAGGAAGTGAAAAGGGAGAAGACCCGAGGAGCGAAGCGGCGGAACTGATCGTCAAGGCGGCGGATCAGCACAAGGGTAAACTGCAGTATCTGGGCATCGGCTCGCTCGGAAATCTTTACGGCGCCTATCTGATCGACCCGGATATTTTCAGTAAGATCGATCGGATTGTTCTGATGGGCGGCATCACGGAGCCGCTGTTTATCCACGACAGCACACCTCTTCATGAGCTGAATTTTTCCATTTATAACGAGGCCGCCTGCTGTGTTCTGACGCACGGAAAGAATATCAGTATCATCACGGGAAACAACTGCCTTCCGGTCTCTGCGCTGCCAAAAGACGAATTTATGGATAATATGTGCCTGAATTCCAACCCGAGCGGCATGTACATCGCGCAGAAATGCGGTTACCGCTTTCATGACAAGGAAGTGATTTACGGCGCGGACAGCTCCTATTTCTGGGACGGGGTTGCCGCCGCTTATCTGCTGCACCCGGACATGTTCACCGACCATCCGACGCCCTGCCGGATAAAGCCGGAGGATATGGAGTCCGGTTTTCTCCATCCGACGGATGAAATGCACGCAAACTGCATGCTGAACCTGCCGCAGGCGAAGAACCGCCGCACATTCCAGAACACATTCTATGAAGGATGGCTGAATCTGAATATCAACACGCCGGATAAAAATTTTTCCTGCAACGGAGTCTACCTGGACCGGCTTTTGCAGCCGTCGATTCTGATCGAGCTGAGCAAGGCGCCTGCCCATGGCTTCCTGCTGATGCAGAAGCTGAAAAACGACGGGCTGATCGACAACAGCCTGGATCCGGCTGGTTTTTACCGCAGGCTGAAAAAGCTGGAGCAGGATAACTGCCTGACTTCCGTTATTGACCGTACTTCCGGAAAACCAAAGCGCGTGTTCTCTATTACGGATTTTGGGCGCCGGACCCTGCTCGCCTGGGAACGCACGCTGGAAAATTACGACCAGCATATCCAGCTGATTTTGCAGGAAATCGAGAAAGTGAAGTAATGCGATCCCCGGATCCGGTGCTTCATCTCCACCACGCCAGGCTGCAGAGATAATCCCGGATCCCTCCGTCCGGGAACAAAATATTACTGGCCAGAGAGAAAACGTATCACAAAAACAGACAATCCCGAAATGCCTGCTTTTCCTCAGACATTCCGGGTTTATTTTTTCATCGGTTTTTTCGTGTTTTACATCCGTTATCCGGCTTGTTTCTGCGCTGTTTCCGTGTAACTCCGCAGACGACAGAGTCACAGGCATTTTCTGTCCGGCCTCTGTTTCAGCGCATTACTGCAGCAGAGCTAATGAGCTCTGTCCCAGTCCGATTAATAAGCCAGTACCTCGCAGCCATCCTCAGTGACCAGAACCTGAACTTCCCACTGGGCGGACATGCTTCCGTCTCTGGTGTAAACGGTCCAGCCGTTCTTCTCGTCAACCTTGATTTCCGGACGGCCCAGATTGATCATCGGCTCGATGGTGAAGCACATGCCCGGAACCATCAGCATTTCCTCACCCGGCTTGCTGACGTAGCTGACAAAAGGATCTTCATGGAATTCGCATCCGCAGCCGTGTCCACCGAATTCCCAGACAACGCTGCATCCGTTCTCTACGGCATGGCGGTGAACCACATCACCCATGTCTCCCAGCGTCTTCCAAGGCTTTACGGCCTTTACGCCGAGATCTACACATTCTTTTGCTACGCGGACAAGCTTCTGATTCTCTTCAGAAACATCTCCGATCATGAACATACGGGAAGAGTCTGAATAATACCCTTTATAAATCGTTGACATATCAACGTTTACGATGTCTCCATCTTTCAGAATGACATCCTCGGAAGGAATACCGTGGCAGACTTCGTTATTGACGGATGTGCACACGCTCTTCGGATAGCCTTCATAATTCAGGTCTGCAGGGATTGCGCCGGCCTTGGTGACCACGTCATAAACCAGGTCATCAATCTCGATCGTCGCCATGCCCGGATGAATCTTCTCCGCAACCGCATCCAGCGCAGCGATGTTGATCTTCGCGCTTTCTTTAATTCCGGCGATTTCCTCCGGCGTCTTGATGATCGCACGCTCCGGAACCTCATAGCCCTGTTCCTCATATTCATCAATCTTCAGATCCAGAGGCATGTGGCATTTCTTGTACTTTTTCCCGCTGCCGCACCAGCAGAGTTCGTTTCTTCCCATTTTCGGATTGGTGTATTCCATATTCTATGAGCCTTCTTTCTCTCCATTCTTCGGGTCAAACAACTTTTATTTTAGCATGTAAAGTTCTGTTTTTCTATATACATAATAAGACCTTTGCATATTTTCTACGGTGGTCGGGGAGGCTGTCCGATCGATACGAGTCTCTGTTTCTCCCAAGTTAAATATTCCGAAAACTACAGCCCGCTTTTGTAACATATTTACTTCGTCACAGACTTCAACCTCAAAAGAAACCCAGCTCCTATACATCCCACGCATACAGAAACCCCTCCATAAGCGGACAGTGTGAACGCCCTGATTTTCAGGGAATTTTCCACTGCCCGCTCATGAAGGGGGGCTCATCATTCTGAATTTCTATTTTCCGATCTCGCGAGCCGGCGCCTCTACTCGCTCTGCGTTCCGCCGTCTACGGTGTTTCCCGCATTCTGAACGGCGATTATGCCTCTGCTGCGCATGGCAGCGCCAGGTTCCTGAGCGTTCTGGCTCTGATTGAAGAAAGCTGCGCCAAACAGCATTCCTATGCAGACAACAACCAGAAACATAAACATGCGGACCCTCTGGACCTTTGCGGCCCTCGCCTGTTCGTACTGACGGAGAGTCTGGCCGCTTTTGTGGTTCCGGGAAAAAACAGCCACAGCAATGGCGTTTCTCTTAAACCGTCTCAATGCTGCCGAATCGTTTTGATGTTTCCACCAGATCTGCTTTCCGCTTTTCGACATCCCGGCCTTATTCCAGTAGGATTTCTGACCAGCCTGATAAGGAAGCGGGGAAACTCCCAGAGAAACGACTTTCATCTTCCCGCCGACCCAGAGATCCGTATTCTTCTTCTTTACGCCATAAACCTGAACAGATTTTCCATCCTCAGAAGGGCAGAAATAATTCAATTTCTTCCAGTTTTTCACATAACGTCCCTTCCTGGATTTCCGTTTTTTCAGCGGACGTCCTGCATTTCTACGCATGAATTATTCCCCCTTTCTGTTTAATGATCACCGGTCCGTCATTGCTGCCGGGCCTGCGTGTTCATGCTTTTAAGCACTGTGATTTTTCTTGTCCTCGATCATTTTCTGTCCGGCCTTATTGATGCAGGCTTCCAGAGACAGTTTTTCATCTGCGGACAAAACAAACTGGCCAAGGCTGATCCTTAACCGGAACGGGTATCCGCTGTCCTTTGCCGCCTTGTTGGCTGCGTCTTCCAGGCGCTCGCCGATATGATCTCCGTCGGTCTCACCGAGCAGAAGGAATTCATCACTTCCGTAACGCATGCCGAAGCAGCCTTCTTCGCTGCAGATGGCACTGACACTATCTGCCAGCATGCGGAGTGCTGTATCGCCCATCTCATATCCGTAGATTGCGTTGATTTCCTTCATATTATCGACATCCATGAAACAGAAGCGGACATCTTTTCCTTCCTTGCGCAGACGGTCAAACATCGGCGCTCCGAAGCGTTCCAGACCGATCCGGTTATATAAGCCGGTCAGCGGGTCTTTTACATACAGAGTATGCAGACGGTGGTTCAGCTGCTTCAGCAGATGGGTTCTTCTGATATTTTCCATGGCGTTTTCCATCAGCATCAGAGTCGTTTGAAGGAAGTTAAACTCAATAGACGGGGATCTTCCATCCAGAGCGACATAACCGAGGTGGACCTGGTTATAGTGAAGCGGGCAGAAAATCATCAGACGGTTCCGTGACGGTATCCCCTCTGGCAACATGTTTTTTGCCGAAAACTCACTGTATACATGTGTTCCCTCATTCAGCTTCATGGAGCCGGCCATTTCTCCGGCGACCGCCATCAGCTCTGCCTGCCCGGAATATTCTCCATCGATGCGTTCACGTTCATACTGGCGGAGATAGCCGGCATTGATCATCAGATATACATTGCGGGCACCCAGTACCGGGGCGAACTTCTCGAATGTATCCATGAAGTCATTCAAATCCTCAGCATCCAGCATCGCTCTGTCCATGGCAGACTGTCTGCGGTAGTAAGTCTGCATGTAGAGTTCCTGCTCATGATAATTTTTCTTCAGGCGCTCGATGTCGTCCGGATCATTCGGGCATCCGCAGGACGCGCTGTTTACCAGCCGGTGCGGGCTGTAAATACAATCGCTTCCGCCGCCCGCATTTCCTTCAATACGTTCCTTCAGAACCGTCAGGGCGGTGTAGGTAATTCCCGGGTAATCACGTTCAATGGTGCAGAGACGCGGCTCATGGAAGGCGCCGATTGTCAGATTATCAAAACCGGTAACCAGAATATCCTCAGGGACTCTGACTCCGTATTTTTTCATGCAGTCACAGAATCCGACTGCCATATCGTCATTGCTTAATACCGCAGCATCCGGAAGTGCCTGCGCGTCATAGCCGTGATCCTGCAGCAGTTTCTCTGCGGCATCGTATCCGCTCTGCTTGGACCAAGAACCGTCGACAATCTGGTAATTGGCCGATCCGACACCGTTTTCCCGGCAGGCCGCCAGGAATCCCTGCTCCCTGGACTGCGCCTCTTCACTGCGTCTCAGTCCCCTTACAAAAAGCAGCTTTCTGGCTCCATGCGCACGGATTACATGTTCGGTAATTTCTTTCTCAGCCTCAAAATTATCCGTACCGACGAAGGTTACGCCCTGAAGCTGGTAATTAATGGAAACTACAGGAAGTCCCATCCCCATCGCGTAATCGGCAAATTTCTGCCGCATTTCTCCCGGCCAGGACTGATTTCCTTCCAGAATCACTCCATCGTAGCGGGTCAAATCCGGCAGATAGAAGAAATCGTCTGCCGCATCCTGCGGGTCTTCACTTCCATAAACGCCGAACTCATCAAAGACAGAAATATCGACATCCGGATTCAGTTCCAGAAACTGCTCCATTCCTTCCAGGAACCGGTTGACCAGTTGATAATTCCAGTCTGAGGTAAAAAAAGCAATGTTCTTCTGCATGATAAATCTCCCATTCCAAAAATTCTTCGCACATTCCTTTCTATTATATTACCATATTTTTCCGCAATTGCATGTTAAGATTTCCAGATTTCACACGGAATACAGAATAGATGAAGAAATCCGCCTCTTATTCTATGACTGCGGAGACAGTATTTTCAATGGAATGAAAATATGCCCGGTACCGTTTATGAGGATGAATAACAGTACCAGGCAATATCGAAAATCTGTATGTATCTGTATTTCACGGAAATCAGCACAGAAAACAGAGAATTCTGTTCCGATTTCTCAAGCAGTAATTAAGTATATCAACCTCCTTGATTGTGTTTGTGTACGGATGACGCTCGGAGTTGCTGCTCCCATGCGATCGACAGGCCCTTTCGATCAATATACACGCGATTCATAATCTTTTTTATATTACTACTCTGTGTTGCTTTATCTCTCTGGCTTTACTATAATGAAATTGAATTAAATTCATATCTGTCTATAATAGAACGTAGATCGTTAGAATTCAGACAAAGTTCAAACGGAGCAAGAAAATATATGGATATAAAAAAATGCAAAATTTTTGTATTGACGACGGAGACAGAGAACATTTCCAAGACTGCTGACCTGACGGGTTACACACAGTCCGCCATCAGCCACATGCTGAAATCCATGGAAAAAGAAACCGGAATCCAGCTTTTTGTACGTGACCGCTACGGGGTTCATCCGACACCGGTAGCCAGAGAACTCCTTCCCCACGTCAATGCGCTCCTGAATGAAAATGAAAAAGTAGAACAATTCATTTATGACCTTCACGGTCTGGAAGTCGGCACCCTGACAATCGGCACAATTTCCAGTATCGCACTTCATCTTCTTCCGGATGTCTTCCATGAGTTTTCATCATCACATCCGAATATTTCCTTTCATATCAAAGAAGGCGGCAGTGACGATCTGGAACGCTGGACGGTAGATAATGAGGTGGATTTCTGCCTCTACAGCCAGAACCAGAACAGTCCGCTTCAGTTTTTCCCGCTTACAAAAGATCCGATCGCAGCCGTTCTGCCGCCGGACTTTCCGCTTCTGAAGGGACAAACATCTGTCCCGATTCAGGTGTTTGACAAGCGCCCATTCATCATTTCTCAGGCGGGAATTGAATACGATATTCACCGCGCTTTAAATGAAGCCGGCATCACTCCCAATGTCCGGTATTCTTCTAAAGATGATAAAACCATTATTGCCATGGTGGAACAGGGCCTCGGCGCAGCCATGCTTCCGAAGCTCTCCACAAAAAATGCGCCGGCTGATGTCATCATTCTGCCTTTAGATCCCCCGTATTCCCGCACTCTCGGAATCGGAATCAAAAATACAAAAAACGCTGCTCCCCTCACCAAACTTTTCATTCGTTACATTCTGAATCGTTTCCATCCGGACTATCCGGATCCCTTTTCACAGGGATAATAAACGCTTCAGATTCAGAAAGAGAGGATCATACTTATGGGGCTTGGACCGAGCATTAAAATGACCACCCTTCACCACTACAACTGTCCAGTCACACGGCAGATGCTGAATGATGCACAGATCGATTTCAGCGGAGTTATTCTGGACGGCGCCATTCATACGCTGATCTGAGGCTGTGCTTTTCGCGGCCTGTCTGAATACGGTACAGGATAAGAACTTAGCAGCTGTCTCTTCTCTGCTAAGTTCTTATAACAGCTCCTCGTTAAATACTCGTAATCTGCGTCTGCAGCAGGCTTCCCACGGTATCCGCAAACCGGTCGTAGGAACGGATCCGGACGAAATCGCGGTTGTACATTCTCCGTACGCCCGGCAGATCGTCATCTGCGCCGTAGAAAATTCCCAGCACGTTGATGCCGGCCATTCTGGCCGCGTGCACCTCTGCCGCAGTATCTTCGATTCCGTTGTCCCCAGCATAATCCCGGAGCACACCGGCATCCGACTGCATCTTGATCATGTCATTCGGTTTGGCATCGGAAAGGATGATCAGAATCCGGTGATCGGCATGATTTTTCTTAATCAGTCCCGTGGTAATCCGGACGGCCAGTCCGTCACGGTTGGCTCCGGTGGTATAGAAACGGAAGATATTCCGGTTGGCTTCTCTCGGATCATTATACCTTCTGTACACGTTCATGATCGTGTAGCCGTTCATGGCGCAGAATCCCAGCACACGCACAGGAATTCCGCAGCGCGTCAGGCTCTCTGCAATAATATAGGCCTGGGCAGAAACCATTTCCGTTCTGTGTACCTGTGAAGTCGAGGAATCGATCAGAATATCCACACTGATATCGCCGGTATCCCCTTTGATCTCTTTCTTAAATACTGTATCATCATCCAGATACAGTCCTCGCCATATACGATTGGCCTGCAGAATGCCGGTCGGAGCGTTTACCTGCTGCGTCTCCATATGCATCAGAACCGAGTTCCGGATGCGGCTGGTGAGCCGGTCGATGGTCACGCGGTGCTTCTGCTCCTGCTCATGGAATTTATCCATGTTCACCTTACGCTGCTCTACCGCGAGCTGCAGCTGTTTTCCGGCAAATCCCTGATTCAGCATATCCTGATCATAGTCACCGCTGGTGAAGTAGAGATGGACGTCCCTGTGGTTTCCCGTGCAGTAGTCCTTTTCCATCTGCTTCATATCCTGTTCTTTCATCACAGGCTTGCCGAAGTAGTTTTTAATATAATTTTTCAAACCTTCATCAGTCTGTGCAGAGTACTTGGAGAAAGAAACCTTGATGTGGCTCTGATCCACCAGAGAACCGCCGTATTCTGACTGATGCTCACCGAATCCGAAGGCCATCTTCCGCATCGGCCCCATGGCTTCATGCGCCTTTCTCGCCTTGACGAACAGGAAGGGATGCATGACCGGATTGATTTCGAATTTCTTTTTCTTCTCTCCCGGCGCCGGACGATGATAGGTGAAGAACTGCGACAGGGTTTCCGCCAGATGATCCAGTGCCTGATCCGTGTCCAGATCTCCACTGATTTCCAGCGCATCCAGAAGTTTACGGTCGACCAGATCCGGCAGGCCGCAGTCCTCTCCCAGGGAACGCTTCAGATGACCTTCCAGCAGCCAGTCCGCACGGCTCGCGTTGATCGACGCGTAAATATGCGGAATCGTCTTCTTTGCGTATTCCTTCCTGAGATAGGGGAAAACCGGACGCTCATTCTTTTCTTTTTCATACGCGCCGTTTTCGAACATAATCCAGAACAAATTCTCGTACATGCCCTGATCCACAAGCCCGTTGAAGGTTTTATAGAAATCATAGAGCTTGCTCCAGTCATAATGTTTCCAGATCGCACCGATGATGCAGTTCCAATACAGATCTGCGCGTCCCTCATCATCATAGACTCTGAATCCCGGGTCCGCGTCGTAATCCTGCGCGGCGTTCCAGATCAGGTTCAGTGCGCGCTTTTTCTCAAAATCTGTGACTTGCATATCTGCCTCTTATCTCTACCTAATCCGTAAAAATCTTATCTCTTGTGAGGTCTCCCGGCAGGCGGACGGATACCATATCATCCACCAGCTGGCGCTCGTAATCGTCGAAGCACTTGTTTACCATGCCCAGTTCCAGAGCGCGTACCGGATCCAGACCTCTGTCCATCATGTGAATAGATGCCAGCAGTCCACGCAGGTCCAGAGCCTTGGTGGAAATTTCTCCGCTCTCGCACTTTTTCCTGATCTCCATGAACAGATCCGCAAACTGCTCGTTATATGCATCCTTCAGGTTCGGGAACTTGTCTGTGATCAGCTTCTTCAGGCCTTCCTTGGTGATGACCGGCATGTGGATAACCACAAATCGGGATGCCAGCGCCTCATTGACCTCACGAGTTCCCGCGTAGCCGTAGTTCATGGTTCCGATGAATCTCGTGGACTCCTGCAGCTTGATCTTATCGTAACCCGGAACATCGATGAAGCGGCGGAAGTCCAGCGTCGCGTGCAGAACCGCCAGTGACTCATTCTTCGCCATGTTGATTTCATCCAGCACACCGAATCCGCCGTTTTCCGCAACCTGATAGATCGGGCCCTTGCGGAGAACCACTTTTCCGTTCTCGAAGGTATCGGTTCCAATCAGAGACGCGGAGTCTGTGTTGATGTAGAAAGAAATATCCCACTCCGGGCGGTGGAACACATTGGACAGACCCTGAGCCAGGACGTTCTTTCCGGTGGCCTTCGGTCCGTCCAGCAGGATGTTCTCTCCAGCCAGAATCGCGGTAATCGCCTCTTCCCAGACTTCCTTTCCGTAGTACTTATACTGCGGCACCGGAACACGGTCTTCCAGGTCTGCGTCCAGTTTATAGTAATTTCTGAAGTACTTGATCTCATCGATGATACGGTCGCTGATTCCCTCGTCCTTCAGAAAATCCAGCATCTCATTATTTTCCATGTCAGGCTCCCCCTTCTGTTATTCTGCCTTACGCCGTTCTGCAGCAAGATGTAATTCCCCGCCATATGATTCAGCCCGGCACATCGTTCTTATGCGCATTTCTACAGGGACAAAAACTGAACCGGCAAGGAAACAGACCGGCCTTCTTCCGTGTATGTCTGTCTGCTCCTCCGGAGGAGCTCATGATGCAGACACCACCTTATAACCTATTCCCTTTCTATGCAATGTTCAAGCACAGCCAGAACAGTATTCCTCTTGCGCGTGTATATTTTATCCGCGATAAAAATGAGGCCGCTGCAAAATGCAGCGGCCTCATAAGCAATTCGTATTTATTTTCCATGCCTCATCAGCACGTCTGCATCGTCACTCTTAATTCAGAGAATGATCTGCTGCAACACGCTTGTTTCCTGTGTGGATGGAAATAGCAATCAGTACGATCGCAACAACGAAGGAGATGATGTAGGATACGTTCCATGGCAGGTGGAATCCGATCTGCGCGTTGCAGATGTAGGATACACATACTACAGAGTAGAATGCCAGCGGAATCATCGGCATCCAGATGAACTTCTTCTTGTTGTTGACAATCATCCAGATCATGATTGCGCACAGTGCGAACAGTGCCATGGTCTGGTTGGACCAAGCGAAGTATCTCCACAGTGTTGTGAATCCGTTTGGATCGAACTTAGCCCAGATCAGGATGATCAGTGTCAGTGCGTAAATAGGAACAGCCAGTGCAAAGCGCTTAGCGTTGTTATCCTGCTTGATATGGAATGTATCGGCAACCATCAGACGCAGAGCACGCAGTGCTGTGTCTCCGGATGTGATCGGCAGGATGATAACACCGATCAGAGCGATTGTACCACCGACAGAACCCAGGCAGTACTTGCAGACAACACCTACTACAGATGTAGCGGAGATGGCTGTCATTGTGCCGTTAACATTCTGGAAGTAGCTCATAACTCCTGTGGAAGGATCCAGCTGGAAGTTGATGCCGCCGTGAGCAGCTGTCAGCTGAATCATAGCCATTGTGCCGGCAGCCCAGCACATAGCGATGAAACCTTCGCACATCATCATGTTGTAGAATGTCCAGTGTCCCTCGTGCTCGGTCTTGATTGTTCTGGAAATCAGCGCGGTCTGTGTGGAATGGAATCCGGACAGAATTCCGCAGGCTACTGTTACGAAGAAGATAGGAACGAAGTGTCCTGCCTTGAAGTAAGCAGCATAGTTGAAGCTGGATGTGTTCCAGGAATCCCAGATGTTAACCAGAGGCATCTTCTCAAAGATCAGAGCGAAGAAGATACCAACTGCGGAGAATACCAGAATGATTCCGAAGATCGGGTAAACTCTTCCGATGATCTTATCGATCGGGAATACTGTAGCGATCAGGTAGTAAATAAAGATAACTGCGTAGATGATCCATGTCTTCGGGTCTGTTGCAAGTCCGGAGAAATGGAATACCTGTGTTGCCGCAATGTCTCCAGGTGTGTATACGAATACAGCACCAACGAGGAGCAGCAGGACGGAAACGAAGATGTTGTATACCATGTATACGCCCTTGTTGGTGAACTTTCTGATCATCTCAGGCATCTGCAGTCCGCCTTCACGTGTGCAGATCATGCCGCAGAAATAATCGTGGAAAGAACCGCCGATTACGTTTCCGACAGGAATAGTGATAAGTGCGATAGGTCCAAACAGGATACCCTGAATAGGTCCGAGGATCGGGCCTGTTCCCGCAATGTTCAACAGGTTGATCAGGCAGTTACGCCAAGTTGCCATCGGTACGAAGTCAACTCCGTCCTGTTTCGCATAAGCAGGAGTTTCGCGGTCGTCAGGCTGGAAGACGCGCTCACATAATGTACCATAGAGAGCTCCGCCTACAATCAGGATGACAATTCCAAGTAAGAATGTAGCCAAAAAACTCAACTCCTAACTGTAATTAAATTGTAATAAATAGAAAATAATAAATGAACCATGCCCGGAGTAACGAGAGCAGATTTGCTTGCATACAGTGTTCCGTATTCAGAACACATTCATGCTCAGAAAACAAATTTTGTCCCCAATAACTCCTCAGCTATATCAAATATAACCCATAAATTCTAAAAGGTCAAGTTCCTGACATTTTTCTGTCACACGATCAACACATAAAAAACGAAGCCTCCCGGCCCCGTCCTCGATTCTCATTATCTCCCGATTGTATTGAAATTACTGGATTTGCATAAATTCACATTTTCATGTATCCGCGCGTACCGGATACAAATACATTTGTTTTATAAAATATTTTTATTGATATCTAAAACTTATTTGTATATATCAATAAGCATTAAACATTCTGCATGGCAGAGTGGATCGTTTCAAGGATTTTCAGCAGTTCTCCCGCATTCATCTGGCCCGGTGCAGAGGCCTTCTCCGCGCATCCGAAGGTCAGGCAGGAGCCGTCCGTTTCTCCTCCGATCCTGCTCAGCGTTCCCATCTCTCCCATAGCCATCGTGATCAGAAGCTGATCGGGAAATCTGCGCTTCACCTCAGCCGTCGCGCCCATCAGCGTGAACACATCTTCCTCATTTCCCGGCATGCAGGCCAGCTTGGCCGCGTCCGCGCCGAGGTCTCTCATCGTAATAAGGCGATTTACGATTTCTTCCCGCGGCGGCGTCTTCTGAAAATCATGAGAACTCAGAATCACGAACACCTTCCGCCTCTTCGCAGCAGCTATCAGCCTTCCGATCTTTTCACAATCCTTAAAGAACTCGATATCCACGGCATCCGCAAGCCCTGATTCCACGGCTTCTCCGAGCATCGTAAAATAACGATCTTCGGAAATTTCCTGTTTTCCGCCTTCCTCCGCCGTCCGGAAGGTGTACAGCAGATTTACCTGCGGCAAAACTTCCCTGGCAAGGGATAAGGCTTTTCTGACCATTCCCTTACTCTGTGCCGTTTCCAGGCTGTCCATTCTCAGCTCGACCACATCGTGAGGAACCCGCGCGGCCGCTTCCAGACTTTGCTTTAACTCACTAAAGTCTTTTCCCATTACTGGTACACAGACTTCCGGCCTTCCCTCTCCCAGTTTTACTGATCCGATCTGCTTCACAGCTTTTCCTCCTTTACCAGATCCAGCAGTTTTTTCATCACCTGCTCCTCTGTTCCGTCATTTTCAACCGTATATTCAGCCGCAGCGCGGTACTTTCCTATTCTTCTGCTGTAGAGGTCCAGGATTCTCTGCTTTCCTTCTTTCAGAAGCGGGCGTCCTTCCGTTTCCACATCACTCATGATCGCTTCAGGAGAACGGTCCAGAAAGATAATTGCTCCCGTTTCTCTGTACAGGCGGATATTTTCTTCTCTTTCCACAACACCACCGCCGCAGGCGATGACCAGGCCGCTTTTCCCGGCCAGATAGCGGCTGGTCCGGATTTCCGCATTACGGAAGGCGTCTTCACTTTCATTAAAGAGATCTTTGATGGAACGCTTTTCCAGCTCCACCAGGACATCATCCGCGTCCCGGAAGGGACGGTTCAGAGCCTCTGCCAGCCGGCGTCCAAAGCTGGTCTTTCCGCATCCCGGCATGCCGATCAGAATGATGTTTCTGTTCTTTTCTTTCTGCCTGATCATGCTTCCATTTCCTCCGCGATTTTCTGCAGAATTTCTTCCGGAATCTGCCGGTTCTGCCAGATTTCTTCTGCCGCAACGGCCTGAGCGGTCAGCATGTACATACCGTTTCTGGTCTTCAGTCCGTTGACCCTTCCCATTCTTAAAAACTCTGTCTCCTTTGGATTATAAATCAGATCCATGGCAGCGTGGAATTTCTTTACTACATCTTCGGAAACCGCAGCTTTTCCGGTTTTCGGGTACATTCCAACCGGTGTGCAGTTTACCAGGATGTCCCCTGCCTTATCCTCAAGCTCCTCATAGGAAATCAAGCGGCCGCCATTCTTTTCCAGAAATTCGCGGAACTCACCCTGCTCATCCTTATGGCGGGAGACAGCCAGAAGCTCTTTCGGATGATCGTCGGCCAGAAACTGTACGACGGCTCTGGCCGCACCGCCGGTTCCCAGAACCACGCAGACCTTTCCGTGAGGATCAGCGCCCATTCCCAGAAGTGACCTTCCAAAACCTGTATAGTCTGTATTAAAGCCGAACATACCGTCTTCTGTAAACTTGATGGTATTCACAGCACCAATGGACTCCACTTCCGCGGAAACGCCTTTCAGGAAGGGCATAACGTCACGTTTATATGGGATCGTGACGTTGACTCCTGCATAACCTTCCGCAGCAAGCTGCTTCAGGCGGCCTTCCAGCTCCTCCGGTTCCATTTCCAGCAATTCATAAGTATTTCCATTCTGATGCAGTGCCTGAAATATTTTCTGGTGAATTTCCGGCGAACAGCTGTGTCCTAGTGTTCTGCCGATCAGTCCGAATTTCATCCTTGCCTCTTTTCTCTTTGTCCCGAAGTTATGTTTACACCGGCGCTCAGGGTAAAGAAAAAGGCCATCGTGAAATGGCCTTTCTCTGGCAGATGTCTCTGCCCGCGCCCCATAAAATTATGTTATTTGACAAAAATCGTATGGGTTAATTGTATGGTTAATACAGAAAGTTGTCAAGTTCTCATATACACTTCTTCAACGAGCATGCCTCATCTGCGCGCCTTCTTCAATTACGCGCACTTGCTTTCTGCATCGGTCTCTTCCTTCTCCAGCCTGTTTTCCAGTGCATTGTAGACCGGAACACCGATAAGCATGACAACGATACTGCATACCGACAGAATTGTGGTCTGAAGTCCCGCCAGGAAGAGCTGGTCAACGACAACGAACAGGCCGCTGGCGATGGCGATTGCCGGTACAACCGGATAACCAGGAACTTTATAGGTTCTCTTCCATTCCGGATGGTCCTTGCGGAGCTTGATGCATCCGACAAAGCTCAGTGTGTAGAATGTCCAGCATGCGAACACGGCGAGGTTGGTCAGTGTATTGAACTGGCCGCTCAGGGAGTAAATCGCTCCGATGATGGATACCAGATAGATTGAATTAACCGGAACCTGAGCTTTATTCAGCTTTGCGAACATCTTATGCTTCGGGAACAGTCCCTCAACGGCCATAGAGTACATGACTCTGGAGCCGGAAAGGATGAATCCGTTGCATGCACCGAATACGGAAATCATGATGCCGACAGCGATGATCTTACCACCGACATTTCCAAACAGCTTGATGGCTACTGCGGCAGCCGGCGCGTCCATTGCAGCGAGCTGGGATGCCGGGATAACCTTCAGATAAGCCAGATTGATGATCAGATAAATAGCGGTAATCAGGGAAACGCCTCCGACGATTGCGCGCGGAAGATCTTTTCCAGGATTCTTCAGCTCTCCGGCGATGGCTCCTACACCGGTCCATCCTTCAAAGGCGAACAGAACGGATACGAGCAGCATTCCCATTGCAGCAACCGGGCTGACACCCTTTCCGATCATCGGGCTCATCAGAGGCTGTGAACTTCCGCCCTTCATGAATCCAAAGATGATCAGCAGAATGATCGGCGCCAGTTTGCAGATGGTGAAGACGATCTGCGGGTTTCCGGCAGCCTTGGCGCTGATGCAGTTTACCAGAACCAGCACCAGAATGCAGACCAGCGCAATGGGAACTGCGAATTTCTGTCCGACAAACATAGCTGCCTGATTGCCGAATGCTACGGCCAGAGCGGAAATCATGGCCGGATAGAACAGCAGAACCTGCACCCAGCCGCATACAAAGCCGAGCTTCGGATTATAGATCTCTCTGATATAGGTGACAATTCCACCCGTTTTCGGGATCAGAACGGCAACTTCCGCAAAGGTCAGGGCAGCGCAGATGCTGATGATACCTACAACCAGCCAGGCCAGAACGCCCATTCCCGGCGCGCCTCCTGTCGTTGTGAAAATCGCCTGCGGCTTAAAAAATACACCAGATCCGATTACGCAGCCAATTACGGTTGCCAGCGCAGTGCCGACACCAAGGTTCTTTTTTAATCCGTCGGATGAACTTTCGGGCGTACTGTTTACAGCGTTTTTCTCGTCCTTCATTCTAATTCTCCCTTCTTCTGACAGCTTTCAGACGCTTTACATGGCTAAAGTAATAAAGCGTTATGGCAATAAAAAAGAGACTTTGACCGCACGTAAATTACAACGTGCCCCAAAATCTCAGTTCTTTTGCCTGAAAGCATCACTTCTTCGGCGGCCTCAGGACAGCTTCATCTCAAAACCATACCATTCACGATTCTGTCCGCGGCCTTTCCAGAGCTCCATCCGCAATGTGTCCCTGTACCTGAAAGCTTCACACAGTCTTTGGCCCAGACCATGCTTTCTCCATCGGTTCTCTACACCGGCTGTTCACTCCGCCGCTGGCAGAAATCTCCACACTGCTTCATCTGGATATTCACTTTTCTCCAGAACAGATTCTAGAATCTATTCTGATTCCGTTATCTTCATTCTTATCATAAGTGAAATCAGGCCGCCGTGTCAATACTTCTGTGTCATGTACACAATATATTTTCAATAGTTTTAACACCCGATTAAATTGTTTAACAATCCACAAACAATCAGTCATCTACACGGCTTTCGATATACTGTCTCGCCGCCTCTTCAATCATGCTGCAGATATGAAAGGTCTGTTTCAGATCCACTCCGCAGCAGACCATGCCGTGGTGAGCCATAATGCAGCCCTTTCCGTTTCCGAGCGCGCGGACTGTGTTTCTGGACAGGGCGCTGGTTCCCGGGCGCGCATAATCCGCAACCCGTATAATGCTGCCGATTTCCTCTGCCAGAACCGGATTTTCCACCTCCAGAGGCATTTTTGCCGCCGCAAAAGCGCAGCAGTAGGTGGAATGGGTGTGAATCACCGCGCCGACATCCGGACGATGCCGGTAAATTCCGGCATGCAGACTTTTCTCCGAAGTCGGCCTGTTCCCAAACCGGTCATATTTCAGGTTTTTAATGGAGACAACGACCATGTCTTCCGGCTGAAGGCGTTCATAATCCAGTCCCGAAGGAGTGACCAGCATTTCCTCTTCATTCAGGCGTACAGAAAGGTTTCCCCAGGTCCCCTGCACCAGTCCGGACGCCAGAAGCCTCTGCCCGTATACGACCAGCATCTCTCTGCACTCATCTTCAGCCCTCAATATCATCATCCAGCTCCTTCTCTGACTTTGAATACCGGTATAAATAAAAATTACGCATCATCATGCAGTCCAGCTTCCCGATATGTCTGGCTCCGCCGATGACTGACGCCTTGACGTTTACCTTTGCTGACTTCTCCAGCACCAACAGCGCCGTATAGGCCTCATACAGCGTCCGTCCGCAGGTTACCGCATAGCGTCCCTTGAGCAGGACCGCGCTCGTGTCGTTCAGCGCTGCGGTAATTTCCCGGACACTCCGGTGAACAATCGGAACTTTTCTTCCGATAATCTGCGCCATATCATCCAGACACGCACCGATCGGCTTTCCCGCATCAATGTACTTTCCGACAAAAGGTGTACGTGCAAGGATCATCGCTTTCTGTTTTTTCAGCTCCATGAGTGAAGCCGCTTCTACCGTATCCAGCTGATCCAGCATTCTGGACACTTCGATAATATCCTCATCTGAGATATATCGAAAATCAACGCCTCTTTTCGTGGCAAAAATTCTTCCGTCTTTCTTAAGAATGATTCTCGGCGCAGGCCCCGCAGAATACGGAAGCGCCGCAATCTTATCCGCGTATTCCGTAATCAGCTGTTTCTGATCCATTCTTGTTCACCTCTCCCATTCTCCGTGATTTCCGGATTTCCCGGCCGTGCATTCTTCATCCTTCTGCACTGCTGCTCCGGGCAGAATCACCATCTGCCCGAGAAGATTACATCCTGTAAAGTTCACGCGCAGATATTGTAAAATTCCTCAATACGACTATTATATCGTACGAATGAATATGCGTCCACACGGAAAATATTACGCATCTTCCATAAATTAACAGCGTCACTTTTACTACAAAAACTTTACGCCCATGCTTACGGCAAGCACGATCGCGTCTGCAATCAGCACACCGAGGGTAATGCTCGGAAGCGCACGTTTCATCCGCATTTCCGCCAGCGACGCGACCAGCGCGCCGGTCCAGGCCCCGGTTCCAGGCAGAGGAACCGCAACCAGGATGCATAAGCCCAGCCATTCATAACGCTCCGCCTTCTTCCTGTTTTTCTCCGCTTTCTGTTCCAGCCTGTCCAGAATGCGGTCCAGTCCTGAACTCCTTCCCCGGAAGAACAGGATCAGTCTTCTGAGAAAGAGAATCATGAAAGGGACCGGAAGCAGATTCCCCGCCGCCGCGATGATGTACGCAGCCAGCGGCGCCGCACCTTTTGCTATGGCAAAGGGCAGAGCGCCACGGAGTTCCACCACCGGCACCATCGCCATCAAAAATTCAATCAGAAGCACATTCATGCAGTTTCCTCTCCGCAGCCCCGTGTGCCGCTCAGCAAAACTTCCAGTAAAATTTTACAATATTATAGCATACAATCCGCCATGCATAATGTATTTTCAACTGTCCACAGGACCTGAAAACCGTGATGTTTTCACCCTTTCAGGGCCTGACATCTTATCTGAATTCATCTCTTCAGCTTTTTTACCGCCCTTATTCCGGGCCGGTCATCTTATATAGATTGTGATATTTCACACAGAAAAACGACTCTTCAAAAGTTTCCTTCCGAAGAGCCGTCATTTATATTTATATTTAATATCGCGCAAAATTGTTCTGACCTTCCGGTCTTCTTGTTCCTGCCGCGGACCGGATGATCGTCTCCCGGTCCGCGGTAGCTCTATATCTTTATCGCAAATTGTTGTTCGCTGAGTGAATATCCTTCTGCAATGGATCTACTTGATCTTCATGCTGGAAGAAGATGTCGGGCAGAGTGCCTTAAAACGCTTGGAGCGGTATGCCGCTGAACGCTTATGGCCTCTGAACTGTTTATCAGACTTCAGGAAGTAATGATAGGTGCTGTTTCCTGCATCCCAGGTTGCATCTGCGTTATACCACTTTCCGCTGACCTTGATCAGATTCCATGCGTGAAGTCCGCCGTTCGCGGTTCCTACGATGACTCTGCACGGTACGCCGGCCTTCCGGCACATGTCATAGATCAGAGCTGCATACCCATTGCAGACGGCTTTCTTATTTACCAGTGCTGCATAGGATGTGTAGGCTGTATCCTTCAGGCTGGAGCTGTAATCGTAGCTGACGTTCTTTGTGACGTATCTGTAAATCTTTGTCACTTTCTGTTTATTGCTGCCGCCGGTTCCGATGGATGCCATTACACGGTCCAGTTTATCCTCATAAGTTTCCTCCTGGCTCTTGCTGAGTCTGTAGCTGACCTTATCCTGTACATGAATGACATACTGACCATTCACCTCTTCGCAGCTGTAGGAGAATTCATCGCCGTTATAAAGGTTCAGTGCTGCGCAGTCTCCAGCCGTGTTCAGTCCGTCATCCAGACTGGTCAGACCAGAGATACTGGAGGATGAAAACGAATCAAAATCCGACATGCTGTCCAGCTTCAGCGTGTAGTTAATTTCCGGATTCATTTCCATGACATTCTGGTAAATGTACTGCTCTGCATCGCTGTAGCTGGAAAATGTGTTATCATCCGCATAGACTCCAGCTGTTCCCATCATCAGAAAGAGAACAACAGACATCATTACAATAACGATTCTTCCTTCGAGTTTCCTTCTTTCTTTCAACATACCGCATACTCCCTTCCACGAAGCAAGGAAGCAAAGCTCAGATCATTGCCTTTAAAGCCGCGGGTTCATTGAATTCCGTGCATTCATAATCTTATGCCGCGCAGTGAATAACCACCGGCAGAAAATAAAGCACCAAAAAAGACCCAGACGACTCAAGTTTGCAACTGGCTGTCATCTCCATATTCTTATACAGAGGAAGACCCTTTAGCTTTGCGTCACAGCCTTTCGGCTACTTTGCCCTTGAAGACTTTAATTGACCGGATCTGAAAACTAAAAATGCGGTTACAGGTACTATAAAACACCCGTAACCGCAGTTCATTCGTCGTTTACGTCGAACTAATGCAACTGGCTGCCACCCTCCATCGGAGAAAGGCCCTGTAGTTTTGCGAACATACCTTTCGGTATGGGTGCCTTTTAATTTTCAACCCTTTTTCACTACTTACTTTAGCACACGGCAGGAAGGATATCAAGAGTTTTCTGCATACTTTTTTCACTTTTTACAGAATCTTACACCGCTTTGCTTGAGCTGTCTTTTTTGCAGCACTAACACACACGGATAACGGAGAGGATGAATGCCATCATCCCGGTAAATGCCTTCTGTTTCTTAGTCATCGCGTATGCTTCCCTTCATGATGCGCAGAATGTTTAAATGCGTGCAACGCCGCTCCTGCGCGCCGCTTCAGCGACTGCCTTTGCGACAGCAGGTCCTACTGCAGGATCAAAGGCTTTCGGAATGATGTACTCTGCCGAAAGCTCTTCCGGCTTGATCAGGTCTGCCAGAGCCTGAGCCGCTGCCATCTTCATCTCTTCATTGATCTCAGACGCGCGGACATCGAATGCGCCTCTGAAGATTCCCGGGAATGCCAGTACATTGTTAATCTGGTTCGGGAAGTCGGAACGTCCTGTGGAGATTACTGCAGCGCCGCCTTCAGCCGCCTCATCTGGGAAGATTTCCGGTGTCGGATTGGCACATGCGAAGATGATCGCGTCCTTGTTCATGCTCTTGACCATTTCTTTTGTCACAAGACCAGGAGCAGAAACGCCGATGAATACGTCTGCACCCTTCAGGACGTCAGCCAGGCTGCCCTTCTGCATATCCTGATTGGTTACCTCGGCCATTTCCTTCTTAATCCAGTTCATTCCTTCCTCACGGCCCTTGTAAATCGCGCCGCGGCGGTCGGTCATGACGATATTCTTAAATCCGGCGGAAAGCAAGAGTTTAGTAATAGAAATCGCTGCAGCGCCTGCACCAGATGTAACGACTTTTACATCCTCTTTCTTCTTTCCTACGACTCTCAGTGCATTGGTCAGTCCCGCAAGGGTAATGACTGCGGTTCCGTGCTGGTCATCATGGAAAATCGGAATGTCGCAGCGCTCTTTCAGCTTACGCTCGATCTCAAAGCAGCGCGGCGCGGAAATGTCCTCCAGGTTGATTCCGCCAAAAGACTTGGAAATCAGCGCAACTGTGTTTACGAATGTGTCAACATCCTTGGAATCCACACAGAGAGGGAATGCGTCAACATCTGCGAAAGACTTGAACAGCACGCATTTTCCTTCCATAACCGGCATGGCTGCCTGCGGGCCGATATCTCCCAGGCCCAGAACTGCAGAACCATCTGTAATAACAGCACACATATTCCACTTTCTCGTCAGATCGTATGCACGGTTTTCATCCTTCTGAATTTCCAGGCAAGGCTGGGCAACACCCGGTGTGTATGCCAGTGAAAGGTCATCCTTATCCTTTACCGGAACACGGGAAACAACCTCAATTTTTCCGCCCCACTCACCGTGAAGACGCAGAGACTCCTTTGCATAATCCATACTAATAAATCCCTCCAAACTCCTTTAACCACTTTTACTCTTCAAAATATATACTGTATTATTCTATCCTAATGGCCCAAAAACGCAACCGTTCCGCGGACATTTCTGCATTTCATCCAGCTCCGATTTATGGTACAATGTATGCAAAGTACGTGCATCCGGGGCTGAAAAAACCGGTGCAGTGCCTGCGGCCTGGCAGATTTTCTTTTGTCAGGTTCATTTACTATGTATAAAACCACAAGAATGGAGTTGATGATTCACAATGACAGCAAAACAGGAAAACGGCCTGAAGCATCTGATCAACGGCACGGCATGGATGACCTTCGCCGTTATGGGCTATGTCATCTACAATCTGATTACCTACCGCCGTCCGGTCATGCACGGTGTATGGCCGAAAATCGCAGTTCTCGCACTGGCGGTCGGCATAATTCTCGCGATCTGGTGCATCTACCTGTCCATCGACGGCATCCGCACACAGTTCGATGTAAAGAATGAAACTTCCCTGAGCTATCGGAAAATCGCGATCTTCGGATTCGCCGCCATCGCAGTAATGGAATTTATTTCTCTGGTTGTTATGAAACAGGGACTGACTGCAGCGACAATTCTTCTGCCAGTCTGCGTCATCTGGGGCTGCATAGAAACCGCCGTCACGCAGAAATTCTACGAGATTGACGCCTTCGCAACCCGCCAGACCTCCAAGACCACGAACCTGATCATCGGCACGGTCATCATCGGCATCTTCTGCTCGATTTCCTACCCGATGGCCAACGTTCACCTTGCTTACTGGCTTCTGATGATTCCGCAGCTGATTATGGCCGTCGACATGATGGTGCTGAATAATATTCTTATTTCCCTGTAGGCCCCTGCCTGCAGGATTTTTCTCTCAGGACAAAAAAGGAACGACCAAGGATGAAACTTGATTTAATCGCCATCACAGCCTTTGGACTGGAAGCCGTAGTAAAGCGGGAAGTCGAGGCTCTGGGATATAAAATTGAAAAAACGGAAAACGGAAAAGTGACTTATACCGGAGATGAACGCGCCATCGTGCGCTCCAATCTCTGGCTGCGCACGGCGGACCGTGTCATGCTGAAAATGGGCGAATTCCGCGCTGAAGAATCGGAGGATCTCTTCCAGACGGTAAAAGGCATGCCCTGGGAAGATCTGATTCCGCCAGATGGAAAATTTACGGTTCTGGTTTCTACGGTAAAATCAAAGCTCAGAAGTGAACCAATCAACCAGAAAACGGTTAAGAAGGCTATTGTGTGCCGTCTTTCTGAGGCCTACGGCATGGATCACTTCCCGGAGACGGGCGCGGAATACACCGTCCGCCTGACCCTTCTGAAAGACACCGCTGTCGTCGCCGTCGACACCAGCGGCGAGGCGCTTCATAAACGCGGCTACCGCACAGAGGCCGTTCCTGCGCCAATTAAAGAAACTCTGGCAGCCGCTATGATCCAGCTTACCTTCTGGCATCCGGACCGCTGTCTGCTGGATCCATGCACCGGATCCGGAACGATTCCGATTGAAGCGGCCATGATCGGAAGAAACATCGCGCCGGGACTCAGCCGGCACTTTGCTTCTGAAGAATGGGACTTTATCCCTGAAAATCTCTGGAAAGAAGAGCGGACAGCCGCCTATCAGGCGATTGACTACAGCAGAGAACTGCACATCACCGCCTGCGATATCAGTGCCCACGCCTACCGCGCCGCAAAAATCAATGCAGAAAACGCCGGTGTCGATGAGGATATCCGCTTCCTGAACAACAACATGGCTGACCTGCTGGACCCGGAGACCGCTGATGTTTCTTCGCTTCCGCAGTCCGGCATCATCATCATGAACCCGCCCTACGGCGAGCGTATCGGAGACCAGAAGATCCAGGAAAAAATCTACCGGACCGTCTCTGATTTCTACCATGCGCGTCCGGACTGGTCCGTATTTATGATCACATCCGATGAAACGATTGAAAAGAAATGGTTCAGGCGCCCTGCCGACCGCCGCAGAAAACTGTACAACGGACATCTGAAAGTCTGCTACTACCAGTTCCACGGAAAGAAACCGGAACGATCGGAGCATAAAAACAAGTAACTTACAAAAAATCCCGGACAGGAATGCCGGCGAAGTGATTCTTCATCCGCATTTTCTGCCCGGGATTTTTATCTTCTCTTTACAGGCTGAAAGCGGTCAGTCCTGCGAGTCCTTCCGTCTGCTCACTGCCGTCATTTCCCATTCCGTGAGCAGCTTTTCTCTTCTCATCATCTTATGTTTCCGCAATGCGTCTGCCGCATCTGTCTTCTGAACTAATGGATCAGCGCTCTTTTCAGCCGCTTATACGCGATGAAGGTGATGACCGATACAATTCCGTACTTGATGATATTAAACGGAAATACAATGATCAGCATCATGGTAAACAGACTGTTGATGTGGCTGTTGATCGCCGTACCCATGGCAATGATCGCCTTCAGCGGCATTCCGTAGAGTTTGGAATACAGCGGGAACATGATGAAGTAATCAACAAACACAGCCAGGATGCTGACGGAAAGCGTTCCCAGCAACAGCGAAATCGCTGCTCTCTTCTTCGATTTCTTCTTATGGTAGAAGAAATATGATGGAAGAATATACATCAGAGCACAGACAAAATTGGAAAGTTCTCCGACGAAGGCTGTATCCGTTCCCTTAAATACCAGTTTCAGTACAATTTTCAGTGCGGCAATTCCCGCACCGGCTCCCGGACCGATCATAAAGGTTCCCAGGATCGCCGGAAGGTCAGACAGGTCGATTTTCATAAACGGAGGGGCAATCGGAATCGGAAATTCCAGCAGCATCAGCACCATGCTGACTGCGCCGAACATAGCGATCAGAACGGCGTTGCGGGTTTTCCGGGTTGTATTGGTCTGTTCCTGATTCATAAACTCTGATTCCTCTCTTCTTAAACCAATCTTCTTAAAATACAATTTAAATACACCGATTATTATACACTTCTTTCCGGCCAATTACACACAAAAAAAGACCGCTGAACCAGGTCCGTCACCCTGTTTGGTTCAGCAGTCCGTTTCACGTTCTCTTTCATACGCTCTCATACACTGATGCAGCGTATGAGAAATTCCGGATAATCGTGATTTCCGGCTATTTCTTTATCTCCATGGTCTTGAAGATCATACGGCTTTCTCCAGTCATATTATCCGCAATTCCTCCGATCATGTCACTTCTCTTGGAAGCCTGTACAATCGCTTCCAGACGGTTAGCCATATCCTTCAGCTCATCCTCATTCAGAGAACCGGTCAGCTTCTGAATGCCCTCAGAATTGAACTTGTTCATTCCACTGCTCAGAGCATTGGCACCGCTTGCCAGAGAACCGATTCCACTGGTCAGGGTCTGGGAGCCCTTGCTCAGCTTCTGCGCTCCGGATGCCAGAGAGGCTGCACCACTGTTCAGCTGCTGTGCTCCGGATGCCAGGGATGCTGCTCCGGATACCAGCTTCTTGCTTCCCGCATATGCGCTGTCTACACCTGCGGTGTATGTTTCAACTGCCTTAACGTAGGCAACCAGAGAATCCAGAGATGTCTTTACGGAATTCAGCTGGGAAGAAGCATTCTTTACTGCGTCACTGGATGCAGCCGCGTAATTGATCAGCGCAGTCGTATTGGAGGAAGCACTCTTCTCTGCATCCTGATACAGTGCTGCTGCCTGCAGATATTCTTTTGCCTTGGAAGCAGCTTCTGTCGCAGACATGCCCTGCTTCTGCAGGTAGATGGATGTTGCTGCCGCAGCAATCTGTTCCGTAGAGGCTGTAATTCCGACCTGGGAAACCGCCTCATTCTGGATCTCGCTGTTGGATGTTGCCGTCTGAACAATCTGCGCTTCCTTTGCCAGTGTTCCGGCCTTGGTGACCGCGGAGGTTACACTCATTGAGCTTCCCGCGTTCTTGGCCGTCATCATCTGGTTATATGCCAGGGACAGAATATTATTCTGTGTGGTCTTATCGGAAACACCTGCTTTTACAAGCGCCTGACGAAGCTGTGTTTCTGCCGCACCAGATGCCTTTCCGGTAATTCCGGAAAGCTGCTGGACGTAGTTGGACGGAGTCAGGCTTACCGTCATGGTGATATTCTGCTCTTTCAGCGCCTTGTTGATCTGTGACCCAGCGGTCTTGAAGACCTGATTTTCCAGAGTGTAGGTTGCCCTACGCAGAGCCTGGCTGTTTGCACTGAGCTGACCGAGTCCCTGATACAGAGAAACGATTCCGCTGCTCAGCTGGCTGCTTCCGCTTGCAACTTTTCCGGTTCCGGCTGCCAGCGAATTTGCTCCGGATGCCAGAGATGCTGCTCCGCTCTGCAGAGACTGAGATCCCGCCAGAAGTTTGTTGGCGCCGCCTCTGAGTTTATCGCTGCCATTTACCAACTGATTCGATGCGGAACTCAGCTGTGTGAGTCCGGATGTGAGTTCATCCAGCTTGCCCATGCTTCCGCCTGTGATGCTGCTGAGGTTCAGGTCGCTGAGGACACCGTCCAGAGCTGCTGTATAGGTTCCGTCAATCTCAAAATCATCCGTCTTGGCGGTGATCGTAACTTCCTCAGGAATATCCAGCTTGCTGTTCTTCAGATTCAAGTTCTGATTCATTCCCGGGAATGCAATACCCAGGCAGACGGTGTTATTTCCGTCATTCAGACTCTTACCATTGCTGACTTTGACATCCGTGAAATGGGAATTATCCAGCATAACGCCGCTGGCCATGGTGTACGGATGATTCAGGGAATACTGTTCTCCGCCCTCATTCACAACATCAACCTTATGCACGTCATATTTAAACTGGATCTTTACCGTTCCGGATTTTCCGGCAATCTGATCCGCCGTCATTCTCTTTCCATTCAGGAAATAGGAAACGTTTACGCTGACCGGGAGGTCCTTATCCGTTGTTCCTTCATAACGGATATCATCTCCATTGGCATTCCAGGTCAGCTTGTCGCCGTCCTTGCTGTAAGTCTCATCGCCTGCTGTATTCTTAATCTTTTTCAGATTGGATACATCATCGATCTTGTCGGATTTGGTTCCATTGCGGAGCCACTCCTCTACATAAACGTTTTTCTGAACACCGTTAGCATCTTTAATGACATAAACGGTCTCGTCTTTCTGCTGTTTTCCGTCACCGGATACAGATGGCGTGATGGATGGATAGTTCTTTTCAACGGCCTTCTGCGTCTTCTCCGCCGCATAAGCTCCATTATCCTTCTGCTTGTACCATTCCACTCCGACGCAGCTTGTCGTCACCAGCGCGCCGGCGAGGCACAGTACAGCAATTTTCTTTGCCTTGCTATTCAATACTCTCTTCAATTCAAACCCCTCCGAACTATGCTTCTATATTCGTATCTGCATTTTGTCTCTTCAGGAAATCCTTCTTCCGAAGTCCTATCGTCGTTGCGCAGACAACTTTATCCAGTGCCATCAGAAGTGACGGCAGAACCAGAATGACACTGATCATACTGATGATCGCTCCTCTGGCCATCAGGTTGCACAGCGTACTGATAATTCCAATGTTGGAATACAGACCTACACCGAATGTCGCGGTGAAGAATCCCAGCGCACTGGTGATGATGGACGGGATCGCGAAGGTCGTCGCGGTTTCAATCGCATCACGCTTGCTGTTTCCGGCCATTCTCTCCGTCTTATATCTGGTCGACAGCAGGATCGCGTAGTCTACCGTTGATCCCAGCTGAATGGTACTGATGCAGACCGGAACAATGAACGGGAGTTCCAGATGTGTGAATCCGGATATTCCCAGATTCATGTAAATGGCGAACTCAATGACCGCAACCAGTATGAATGGAAGCGATGCACTTTTCAGGACAAAGAATATGATGAAGAATACCGCAAGGATAGAAATGATATTTACAATCTTGAAATCCCTGTTGGTAATCTGGATCAGATCCTTGGTCGCCGGTCCCTCACCGATCAGCTTTGCTGAAGGATCATATTTCTGGATAATGGCATCAATCTGATCGATCTGGTTGTTGCACTTGGTCGTCGATACCTTATACGCTGAATTGACCAGAATCAGCTGGTGGCCTTTGGCTGACAGCGCCGTTTCCAGACCGTCTGGAAGGATCTGCCGTGGAACGGCTTCTCCCAGGAAGGCATCGTATCCGATAACATTGTTTACACCATCGACTTTCTCTATCGCTTCCGTCATTCCCTTACCATCTTTAGACGGCAGGCTGGACTTTGCGATGATCATATGCGTGGTTCCGATGTTGAAATCATCCTGCAGTTTCTGGTTAGCCTTGATTACTGGCGCCTGAGATTCCGACAGGCTCTTTCCGCCGCTTCCGGTGAACATCTTACTGAAGTCGTAGATGACGTTATCCTGTGTATATCCGTAAATTGCCGGAGCCAGAGCAATCGCGAAAATCGCAATATAGATACCATAGCGGCTGGTCAGTCCGTGAGCCAGCTTTCCGGCATCCGGGATCAGCGACTTATGTCTGGTGCGTTCCAGCAGCTTACTTAACAGCAGGAGCAGAGACGGAAGGATGGTAACGGATGTAATTACTCCGAGCAGGACTCCCTTGGCCATAACCAGTCCCAGATCGCGTCCCATGGTATAGGTCATGAAACAGAGGGCCAGGAATCCGGCAATTGTGGTGACGGAACTTCCGGTTACGGAAACCAGGGTTTCATTTACCGCAGAAGCCATTGCCTCCTTGCGCTCGTGCCCTTTGTCGAGATTCTCCATGTAGCTGTGCCACAGGAATATGGAATAGTCCATGGTGGTTCCCAGCTGGAGGACAGCGGCGATGGCCTTGGTAATATACGATATTTCTCCGAACATGACGTTGGATCCAAGGTTGTATATGATCGCCATGCCGATACTGAGAATAAACAGGAACGGCGCGGCAAAGGAATCCAGCAGCAGCATCATAGCGGCAAGGGAAAGCAGTACCGCGATCAGTACGTATTTCGCTTCTTCCTGTTCGCAGAGATTCTTCAGATCCTGTACCAGGGCACTCATGCCAGATACATAAGCGTCTTTCGTACACAGATGCCGGATCTGCGTCACTGCTCTCAGCGTCGGCTCTGCCGAAGTCGACGTGTCATAGAAAACGACCAGCATGGACGCATTCGGATTCTGGATGTTCTTTCGAACACTTTCCGGATACATCGCCAGCGGAACGTTCGGATTGATCACATCATCAAGATTGACAACGCTATCCACGTGATTGACTTTACTGATCTTATCCTTCAGATCAGCAACCTGCTTTGATTTCATATTCTCTGTAACAACCATGGAGAATCCGCCCTTGCCGAAATCGTGCAGGAGCAGATCCTGTCCTTTCATGGTCTCCAGATTCTTCGGCAGGTAGGTCAGCATATCGTAATTGATACGCGTGGCCTTGATGCCGAGAACAGATGGAATCAGCAGTAAAACAGCAACCACGAGAATTACATATCGGGATTTTACGATTTTCCCTCCGAATCCTTCCATGTATTCCTCCTCTTTTTCAAAACCTTAATTTTCTTGTGTCTGCATTGTTTCTACATACTCTGTATTTTTATGTTTATCATGTCTATTATATAGGTTAAAGCAGTCCATTGCCATGCATTCAGGCAATTTAACTTCTTAAATATTTCATTTCATACACATGAACCCAAAACAACAGAGTCATTTTTATTACAAAAGTATCCTATCATAGAACTGACCAACAGTCAATCTTTTCATTCTTATCGTACGATACCTTTTACAAATACTACAATCAAACATTGAAATTCCGGCATTTATACATGCATTAGAACTCATTTTTTATATCGAATTCAAGTTGACCAGACGTCAATTAAATGGTAGTATAAAATTAATAATTATGACATTTACCAAAAGAGGGGTATATCATGGCGGAACACGAACTGACAAAAAACGAAATCAAGAAACGCAAAAAGAGAAACGCTCTGCTGAACAGCGCCTATGAACTCTTCACCACCGTCGGATACACCAAGACAACAGTCCTGCAGATTGCACGCCGGGCCGGTGTCGGTAAAGGCACATTCTACCTTTATTTTAACGATAAGACCGATATCCGGGATGAACTGATCGGTGTAAAATCCAGCCAGCTCCTCACCCGTGCTGTAAAAGCCCTGCAGCAGAGAACAGATATCCGTAATTTTGCCGATCAACTTGTTTTTATTACAGACTACATTATTACCGCCCTTTCAAAGGATATCGCGCTTCTGAAGTTCATCTCCAAATCACTGAGCTGGGGGATGTTTAAGAACTCCGCAGAATTTGTAAAAAAGAATGAGGACGTCATTGACTTCCAGAAATTTATTCTGAATGCCATGGATGAAGAAGGAATCCATCTGAAGGAACCTCTTCTGCTGATCTATACGATCATAGAATTGACCAATTCGACCTGCTATAACATTATCCTGCACGGTGAACCGGTAACCTTCAGCGAGTATAAGCCTTACCTCTATAACTGCATCCGCCTGATCACCAATGACGCCGTAGAAAAAGGCTGCCAGTAATCGTCCCTCCTGTTTTATATCGTATGCATACAGCGTTCGTGAAAGATATCTGTGTTTACGGACGCCGTTTTAAATTTATTTTCATTTTACTTTCAGCTTTCAAGAATTTTATTTCCAGAATTATCTATGTCTCACTCCGTATCTCATAATTATTCCGTATGATAAAATAAATATTTATAATCATCTTCCCTTTTCCCCGGTATTTATATTCGTAACATTTATTACTCGGCTTATCCATTAAGAAAATAATGGATAAATTGGATACTACCAAAGGTATACATAGTCAATTTCTATATTTTTTGTTCTTTATCACATATTTTTGCCATTGCCGCCCACTATCATTTGTTCTAGAACACATCATAGAATACGTTCTATCATTTGTTAAATAATTTTTAACCGCAATTTTCTGTATATTCTATATCCGTTGAAATCACTATTATTCACGGCATTTTGTATATCCATGCATTAGATATGGTCAATTTTTTCACAGGTTTTTATTGACATAATTGATACCCTTTTGTAGAATGATAGTACATTAACTAACAAGTCATCGGGGGAGATTTGTTACAACCCGCCGCCCGCACATTTTATTAATCAATACGCATATTTATGCATATTGAATGGATGCTCAGACGGAATTATGCCGTCTGGGAAATTCTGATCGTATACGGGCCGGGCGGCGAGCGGCACTTATTTCGACATTTAGACATTTAGAATGTAGGAGAGATATTATGAAAGTAAGTATGATCTTGAAAATCATCTGCGTCATCGGCTTCATCTTCGACTTCATCCTCGTTGCTGTAAGCGTTCACAAAAAACGCAGCACCGAAGAAGGAAGAAAGCTGTTTGCGGAGCAGAAAAAATTCTTCGTCTGGAACGCCATGGTCGGCGTAGTGGCAAACTTCTTCGATACCCTGGGTGTCGGCTCCTTCGCTACATCCTCTGCTCTGTTTAAGATCAGAGGTTCCATCGACGATATCAATGTTCCGGGCACACTGAATGTAGGAGATACCTTCCCGGTACTGGCGGAGGCATTCCTCTTCTTCAGCCTCGTTGACCTGGATCCGCTGACTCTGGTTTCCATGCTGGTCGCAGCTACACTGGGATCCGCTCTCGGAGCAAACGTCGTAACCAAGTGGAACCGTACAACAGTTCGTTACGCCATGGGTATCGGACTTACCGCACTTGGTATTATCATGGCCTGCAAAGTCACTGGTGTCGGCCCGTTCGGTGAAACCGGTACAGCTACCGCTCTTCACGGCTCCAAGCTCATCATCGGAATCGTCTGCAACTTCGTTCTCGGTGCTCTGATGAACGTCGGCGTCGGCCTCTATGCACCGTGCATGGCACTGGTTGCACTGCTGGGCATGAACGTACAGGCTGCATTCCCGATCATGATGGGAAGCTGCGCATACCTGATGTCCTTCGGAAACACTCCGGTATTCGTAAAGCAGTCCCGTTACGACATGGTTGGTGTTATCACACAGGGTATCTTCGGATGCATCGGCGTATTCATCGCTTACACATTCGTAAAGAACCTGCCGATCAAGATCCTCACCATCCTGGTTGTAGTCGTTGTATTCTTCACCGCCATCCTCTTCCTCAGAGACGGAATCAAGGACACCAAGGCGAAGAAGGCAGGTACAGCTGCATAAATGTAAACAGCATCACCGCATTGAAGTCCATAAATGCTTTTACAGAGAGCCGTCAGCCGGCTCTCTTTTTTCGTCCCTGTCCATCCTTGCAGACGATAACTAAATACATGTGCGTGTTTTTTCCCAACGGAGAACAGCCTGCAACAGCATTCGCTTTGACGCTTACGTTAATTCCTTGCCCTTTCTCCCTTTGTCCTGAGGGCAAAAGAAAACCGCCCAAGGGGATAACCCCCCGGCGGTTTATCGATGCGGTGTCTCCATCCTCAGCCGTATGGCTATTCGGTCGTGCCGCGCCCCCGGTCATGCTTGCGCATATCCATCTTCAGACGGACCAGGGCCTTCCGGCAGTCCAGCTTATTCATGTTATTTTCTCCGAGAACGGTTGTCTCGGTTCCTTCCTTGCTCTTATTCGTATCGATGATATTCCCCAGGTAATCGTTGGTTACGACGAACTGTGCCGTGCGTCCGGAAAAATGAAGTCCGGCTACGCAGATTCCTCTTCTTCCCAGCTGCTCACAGGTGTTGGTGAAGTCGACGTCGCTGTTTCCCCAGCCGTCTGCGGAGATCAGAGCTCCGTCGGCGCGCATGCAGTCTGCCATAATGGCGGCTCTGGTGCCGACTCTGATCTTGTCGACGTTATCGTCCGGTGTACCAACGATGATGATTCCCATCAGATCGACGTCGGTATCTTCTGAGACGACTTCCAGGAGCGGATCCTGAAAATGATGAAGCGATGTTTCCTTGGTTGATGGACCGATTCCCATAATATTCTCCTTTCTCCCTTACTGCATGGAACGCAGAATTCCGTCTCTGTATTCGTTTGGTGTAACGATAACCGGCATATTGCCCATATCGATGATGGAACGGCCTCCGATGGCGCCGCTCGGCTCATCCGGGAAGAGGTACATGTCGTACATAGCGCCCTGTCCGGCTACCTGGCGGATGATCACGATCTTCTTGCGTCCAGGACGCTCCACGTCATGATAGACATGCTTTTCCGTACAGTCATTGGCGTTGAAATGCTTCATCTGATTACGGAACTCCTGGATGAACATGTCGCAGACTTCGTGAGCCGCGTAACAGCCCTTACGCTCTTCTGACATTCCCGCTTTCATGGTTACATCGAAGGAAATGATGACATCTCCGGTTTTCGGTGTGCTCGGGCGGTCGAAAATAACCTGATCCTTCAGATTTCCTTCCGAGGATCCGAACTCATGGGCCTGGATTCCTTCTGTATCAACTCCAGTCAGCATAAAATACACACCAGTGAGGGTATAGGTAACTCCTGTTCCGATCGCTCCCAGGACTTTGGTGGAAATCGGAATAAAGTCCATGATTGTGTTGGTGTAGCGGTCATGGTCATCAGGCTGAATAACTTGCAAATCGATATGATCGATAAATTCTGACTTTTCTTCTGCCAGCTTATCCAACATATCTTTGCAGACTCTCATCCTGCCTTTAGGGTCGACTTCATTCTTTTCCCCAAAGTCAACATCATTGATATGGAAGCATTTAATTTCCAGCCTTCCGTGGTCAATTGTCTTATCCGGCATATCCTTCCAACCTCCTTATTCTCAATTCTGTTAATATTTTACCACACATTGTTAGTAAAAAAGGGGCAGAATTTAATCTGCCCCTGTAATTTCCATGTTCAGGATTCTCAGAATTCCCGAAGACTTACAGCTTAGCTGTGTACTCGTATGGCAGCGGAACAATCTTTCCCGGTGTCTCGATGTCTTCGAGTGCCTGCAGAGCACCCTTAACAATGTTCGTCTGCATCTCAACGTTGTGCGGCTCACCACAGTTAGCACCCATCGGTACCAGCGGAGCTACGGCACGCGGAGTTCCCTGCTGACGTACAACTGGCGGAAGTGCGGCAATGATTACCGTCGGAATTCCAGCAGCTTCAATCGCTCTCTGCACAATAACTGCAGAGCGGTGGCAGGTTCCTCAGCCAGCGGTCATGAGAACGCCGTCAACATTTTCTTCCTTCAGTCTCTGTGCAATTGCAGGACCTGTCTTCTCTGTGAAGACCTGGATGTCTCCGCCGCCGCCCATGAATCCGTAATGGTACGGTGCTGTTTCCTTGATGAATCCCTCTTTTACGAGTTCATGCAGTCTGTCAATAGGGAACATGCAGTTGATGTCCTTATTAACGTCGGAGTTATCGTATCCACCATGGGATACCATCAGTTCATCATCTGTTACGCTGTCCGGAATCTCTCTGTAAGTTGTATCTCCAGCGAGGTTGAATCTCTCCTGAGTCTTCAGATGAACACCAGCAGCTGTTGCGAATGCGATACGCATGTCCTTCAGCTTCTTTGTGCATGGTGTGAAAATGGACTTAGGAGTAATAGGTACAAAGATTTCAGACTGTAATCCTTTAACTACAGTTAAGCTCATATTGAATCCTCCTACTCTTTATCTTTCGAGTTTTTCTCAGCCATCTCTTTCTGACGTCTGAGGTACATATCATGATTGCTGACGTACTTGGTATTGACGTCCGGACCGAGCTGCTCGATGAAACTCATGTTCCAGGCGACTTCCTGTCCGACTTTAAACGGATAATCTGAAATGACCATGCGGTTCGGTACTCTCAGATATCCCAGGCGTCCTTTCAGATCGACCGCGATACCCTCTTCGTGCACCTCTACAATGACACCTTCCATCCGGATAATTTTATCGCCATACTTCAGTTCTTTCGTCTCAATCTTATTAGTCATACTTCTCTTTTCTCTTCTGGGACATCGGCAGGGACTGCTCGTTCTCTTCGAGTTCAATCTTCTCGCCGGATGCTTCCTCGATCAGTTCAACATTGTTCTGCTTAACTGCCGGATTCCACTTTCTCTCAGGAGCCTTAACGCCTTCGCCTGCCATCTCAGCCTTCAGCATGTACATAGCACGTGTTGCGTCCTCTGGGCAAAGTGTGTTGCATCCCAGTACCTCGTTCTCGATACCGGACTTGGACTTGTTGTTGTCAACCATAGCGTTCATGTACTTGTTTCCAACTACCAGAGCACCCTGGTTAGCGCAGAAGCTCATTCCTACAACCGGAATACCTCTCATACCGATCTGCTCGATGTGGCTGGAGAAGTCGATGTGGTTGTTTCCGAATCCCTCAGTTGTTACGATTGCACCATCAACATCCAGAGCTTCTACCATCATTCCCAGACGACGGGATACATAGTACTTCTCAGCGTTGATCTGCGGGGATCCTACGAAAATAACTCCGCAGAGGTCGATTTCAGGATCGTTCAGAGCTTCCAGGACAACTGGCTCTCTCCAGTAATGTCTGGACATTTCCTTGGATGCAGGTCCGATGCATGTCAGAGCGTGAATGCAGCCGTCCAGCACTTCCAGAGGTGAGCACATTACAGGAACGTTTCCGAGTTCTACGTTCGGTCTTGCTCCCAGTACTCCGACTGGCTCTACAGGCAGGATGAAGTTATCGTGCATAGCACCCTGTCCCATGATTTCCTTAACGATGACAACCTTCTTCTTTCCAGGATGACGGAACTGCTCGAATTCCTCTGTATCAACAACCAGAGAATCGTCAAGTTCTTTCATAGCCTCACGGATTTCCTGCGTTACGATATCAAATGCTGTATGAGCAGCGATCGGTCCACGTCTCTCCATGTTGGTCTTAGCCTGGATAGTAACCTGACCCTTGATGAAGATTTCACCCTTCTCCGGGCAGCCCGGGCGGCCCCACAGAATGTTCTCATCGAGGTATCCCTCGGAAGAACCGAACTCACCGATCTGAACGCCGTTGTCATCTGTTCCTGTCAGCATCATTACTGCACCGTCCAGAACTCTGGTTGTGCCTGTTCCGAGCAGGTCGTCGCCTTCCTTGGTAGCGATCGGCTGAACGTCCATGATTGTCTCGGAATATGTATGATACTTATCCGGTGTGATGATCTCGAGCTTGAAGTCGTGAACCAGTTCCTGGTCAGCGATTACGTCTTCCTCGATTCCTTCACGGATGTAAAGAGTTGTTCCTTCGATCTTTGTCTCCGGTCCTCTCTTAACCTCTGTGATCTTATAGTGCTTTCTCTTCAGCTCTCTGACAACCTTACCCTCAGCTTCTTCTGCCGGTGCTGCTGCGCCGCCTGCAACCTGAGCTGCTACTGCAGCCGGTGCTGCCGGTGCTGCGCCGTTTCCGCTCAGTACGCCTGTCGGGATCTCCAGGTTGATGTCTTTTCCTTCGCCGATATGAAGCTTCATCATACCACCTGCGAAGGATGCCGGAGCTGCTGCTGCCGGTGCTGCTGGAGCTGCCGGTGCTTCGTCAGCTGGTGCTTCCTCTGCTGCCGGTGCTGCTTCCTCAGCCGGAGCCTCTGTGTAACCCTTCAGATTATCTGCCGTCAGAGCGGTCAGAGAATCGCAGGTCTTCGTCATTGTTGCACCGAGAACCTGTCCGATTGTCAGTGCGCCGTCGAGATTCAGAAGTCCGGACTCAACGAGGTCGTCGAAGATCGCCGGATCTTCCAGGTTGGATGCCTGAATTACTGTGCCTTCCTCTGCTCTGCAGCACAGTACTGCTGGATCCTTAGCATGTTCTTTAGCTGTTTCAGCTGAAATGGACATATACGTTTCCTCCTTTAACTTTTCAGCACTATTTAACGGTCAGCAGGTGCTTCTCCGCCGAATACCCATGTCGGGACTTCCAGGTCAATGTCCTTTCCTTCGCCGATATGGATCTTCATCATGCCGCCTGTTACGGCAGCAGATACCGTTGCACCAGACAGAGCTGCCGGAGCCGGCGCCTCTGTGGTTTCGCTTGTTTCATCCTCTGCTGCTTCTTCTTCATCAGCTCCGCCCTCGGAATAGTCCTTCAGGTTGTCTGGTGTCAGAGCAGTCAGTGAATCCTCTGTTTTTGTCAGGGTTGCACCGAGAACCTGTCCGATTGTCAGTGCTCCGTCAATGTTCAGCAGTCCGGAATCTACCAGATCAGGGAAGATCGTTGGGTCTTCCAGATTGTGTGATGTAATGACGGTTCCCTCTTCTGCCCTGCAGCACAGTACTGCAGGATCGCCGGAATGCTCTTTCGCGTATTCTTCAGAAATAGACATTGGTTACTCCTCCTCTTTTTTGCAATCAATGTGTCTGCAAGTTACAGATATATAGGCAAACGGCCGATATGCCTCAGGAGATCCGCGGATTCGGGGGTTCCGCTTCCTTCTTGAAAAGTTATCTTTTGTCGAGTTAACCTGAGCGCCGGGACGGCAGAAAGCTTTCTCAGCGCTCCCACGATCTTCCGTTTTCTATCAAATATTAATTGCCCTTAATTAAATTGGCAAATCGGTTTTTTCTATTCGAAATTTCTATTTGGAACTCTCTTAGAAATCGATTTCCTGGCTTACCTCTCTGGATACAGTCATGTGTCTGTACAGCGGATGGCCAATCGTTCTCATCATATGGTCGGTCAGGTGGAATACCTTCAGTCCCATCTTAGGAGCGGATGCCATTACGGTGTTGGAACAATCAGAGCAGTTTCCGATCAGGATATATTCACATTTATCCTTCTTAAACTGCATGTTGTTCTTAACCTGTCCAGGACAGATTCCCGGACGCTCACACTTCAGAGATCCGTTCTTCTGCTCCTGAGCCTGCTTGCACTTGCATACAGAGATAACTTCGCCGTTCATCTTCTTTACAACGTCTCTGAGTCTGTCCTCTGTTCCGCTGCATGCGCAGACCAGAATACCAACCTTGGCGCCGTGCAGATCCGGGAACGGGATGCTGACCAGAATTGCTCCGGAAGACTTGGTAACCGGGGAATCCAGTGTTGTCGGTCTTCCTGTGAATGGTCCTCCGAGAAGGATCTCACCATACTCACCGTCAATTCCGCCGGCCTTCTCGATCATATCATGAACAGAAGTTCCTACCGGTACATCGAAGAAGACATGCGGCTCGCTTCCGCCGTTCAGCTTTCCACGAACGGTCATATCCTTGGAATAGGATGGCTTTCTTTCTTCAATGGCTTCACATACCCTTGCGCATGTCTCGCAGTTGATGACAATTGCGTTAGCAGCGGATGGCAGCTGTGAAGGCTCGAGCTCGATGCCCAGGCACTCTCTTACAACTGCACGCTCCTCGCCTTCTGGATAGATATCTGCCAGAAGATGCATGGATACGTCCGGTCTGTCCTTGATTGCCGCATCGATAGTCTTGATTGCTTTATGATGCTTTCTCTTAATTGCGATGATTACCTTGGAAGCATCGGAAATTTCCTTTGCATATTCTGCTCCGCGGATAACCTTCTCCGGATCCTGCTCCAGACGGGCAATGTTGTGTGCCAGTCCCGGCTCACACTCGGATGCATTTACGAGGATGTATCCATCCTTCAGATCGCAGTCCAGCTTGACGCCTGTCGGGAATCCTGCACCGCCCTGACCTACAACGCCGGCTTCCTTGACCATGTCCAGCTTGCTGCCTTCCTTGATCTTCTCATACTCATCCGGCTGCTCGTCGTCAGCTTTAATAATGATGCGGTCGTCCAGAACATCTTCAACTGTTCCGTAAACACTGGAGAAAATGTTAGCTCCCAGTCCTGTCGGCTCTGCAATCAGAGTACCTTTTTTAACCTTGTCGCCCTTCTTGACGATCGGTGCACACGGTTTGCCGACATGCTGCCGGAGCAAAATCTGTAAATTGTCCATACTGTTACACTCCTCTTAGCCTAACACTTCTATTTTATTCAATACCAGATATCTGGATTTTCACTTTGTTATTGTTAAATACTCAACAGGTCAACGTGGTAATTTTCTAAATATTAACTCTGATAACACAATTGCCTGAAGTCAGCAGTTTCATCGTTTATTTTCGATTTTATCCGCCTGGGACTTCCGTCTGGATGTGCGGATTTATTACGATACATAATTGTGATTCGATTAACTATGTCAGTTATAAATACCTCATTGCACCCTCATGTACATTAACAATATCACATCTTCCTCCGGATTGCAATGAAATTATTAAAAAAATAACAGAGTTTTGCCTATCCTTTTATCATTGACTTTTCAAGGTTTTTTCGATTTTCGTCTATAATACAACTGTACCGTGTTCTATTCCGCAGTATACCTTTTTTATTTCAGAGTGCGATTGATTACATTTTTAACCATCTTCAGATTTATAGCAAAATCCAATCCACTTTTCCCGACATAATCCTGTCAAAAAATTGGCAGTATGCACATAAATATATCTCTAAAATTATTGTTATTTTATCAACAAATCACAACGACGTTTCCGATCTCTGTCTGACTCCCTTAAGCCATTTCTAAGTTAGGTGATTTTATACTCATCTTCCCAAAGCATTCTTTTCTTTGACATATACGAAATGCCAGAATTTCAAAAACAGCGCCAGATAGTACACTGTATACACGCACTGCACTACTATTTTCTGATTCATCAGATTTCCAATGTTTTCATGCTGTTTTTATCTGATAGATACATCTAATCAATGATTTTGCTCTTTTCTATTGATTTTCTTTTGGATTATCATTCTATTTTTTACATTTTACGATATAATAGTAATATGATGTAAAGGTCAAAAGTCATTTGCTCCAATCGCAGATACTAAATGCAGCCACTCTGTGCTGTGTACATCTATTTATAGTGGTATTCGATCGAACAATCCCCTTTCGACCCCAACATCATAGTAATAAATATATTTTGATTAATTTATACAATTTCACCTGAAATCACACAGGAAACAGGAGACTTTTTTCCTGAAATTCTCTGTTTACCCGGACCTGCAAGAAGCTGCAGCAGGTCCGTCTGCATACAGGACGGCATGTGTGCAGCATAAAATCCATATCAATAGAAAGAAAGAGGACTGTAACAACATGGGACGTAAAAAGAGAACAACCAAGCAGAAGATTGTGGACGCGGCCTGGAAGCTCTTCTATACGAAGGGCTACGACGAGACCACAATTGAAGATATCATAAAAGAGTCGAAAACGTCCAAGGGCTCTTTCTATCATTACTTTAAAGGCAAGGATGCGCTTCTGAGCACACTGTCCGATTTATTTGATCAGAAATACCTGGAACTTGCTGAGGAAGAAGACCCGGATATGTCCGCTTCTGACAAGCTTCTCCATCTGAATGATGAACTGTTTCATATGATCGAAGAGAATGTAGACATCCATCTTCTGGCCTACATGTACGCGACTCAGCTGACCACGGACGGCGAACGCCATCTGCTGAATAACAATCGTTTTTATTTCCAGTATATTACCAGCATCATCAAGGAGGGCCTGGACTCGGGAGAATTCTATCAGGGTTTCACGCTGAATCAGCTGGTGAAGATCTACGCAATGTTCGAGCGCTCTATGCTGTATGACTGGGCACTGTGCAAGGGTGCTTACAGCCTGACGACGATTTCCACCTATTTGCTGAAATCCATTCTGGACCGCTTCCGCAACGGTTTTGACGGTGCCGAACTGGATGATAAGGTCAAGCAGACTTTTATCGACGCATATATGAGCTCCTAGTTTCATCAGTTCCTCTGCCAGACCCGGCAGAGAATGCCGGTTCCAGGATCCAGCATCTTTATAAGGAAAGAAACAGAAAACGCGTGCTTACCGGATAATCGGAAATCCGGCAGGCACGCGTTTTTCGTTATGTCTTTTTTTCTCAGGCCGAGGCAGTCCCGCCCGGGAAAGCTGCTGTCACCGGGCATGCCGCAGAAACGTCTGCTCCCTGTCCCTTCAGCCTTTGTCGGCAGCGGTTCTGCTCCGGGCAGCTTAAGCATTCTGCTGCGGATGCTCCTCATTCCAGAGCCTGTCCGCAGTCGGCTGCCACGCCTTGGCGTAGGCGTCGCACTTTCCGCACAGGTGCTCTGCACTCTCCGGACTCAGCATATCCGTACTCTTCGCTCCGGTCTTCTTTACCAGCTCACGCAGGTATTCCGGGTTCTCCAGCATCGGACACGGGCGCAGAAGATTGCCGTTGAAGGGCTGATTTTCCTGATAAGCCTTGAACAGCGGCTGCTGAAGACATTCCAGCAGAGACTTGTCGTGAATGTTGGCGCTGGAATAGTGGATGAATACGCATGGCTCTACATCGCCATTCGGGTTGATATGGCAGTACTGCTTTCCACCCGCAATGCATCCATCTACCTTATCTCCGTCGTTCTGGAAATCCATCAGCCAGATCGGCTTGCCGCCTTCATATCCTCTGACCTCGCGGATACGGTGGAAGATGTATTCTCTCTGCTCCGGGGTCGGCATCAGCTCTACATCGGCGTCATTTCCGACCGGCATATAATGGAAGAACCAGGAGAACTGTACGCCCTTGCTGATCAGAAAATCCAGAAACTCGTCGCTCGTTACGGCCTCCACATTCTTGCTGGTGTAGCAGATGGAAGTGCCGTAAACCATTCCGTTCTCATTCATCAGGTCCATAGCGTCCATGACCTTCTGGAAGGTGCCCTTTCCGCGACGGGCATCTGTCGTTTCCTCGAATCCTTCAATACTCATGACCAGGATAATATTCTTGGTCCTCTTTACATCATCACAGAACTTCTGGTCAACCAGCGTGCCATTGGTGAAAATCATAAATCCACAGTCGGAATGCTTGTCTGCCAGACGGATGATATCGTCTTTTCTGACCATCGGCTCACCGCCGGTCATGACATATTCATGAATTCCGAGCTCTTTTCCCTGCGTGACAATGCTGTCCATATCTTCATAACTGAGGTTCAGCGTGTGCTTGTATTCGGCGGCCCAGCAGCCGGTGCAGTGCAGGTTGCAGGCACTGGTCGGGTCGAACAGGATAACCCATGGCAGATGTGTGCCGAGCTTCTCGCTCATTTTCCGCGTCTGACGGTATCCGGACAGCGCGCCTTCAAAGCCGAACGACATAAACACGCCCTTCAAATAATCCGTATCTCTCGTGTCGATAAGATTGCAGAAGAACTCAGTCCATTTGCCGTCCCTGCCCAGCGCAGTGCGCAGGCGGTCGAATGCTTCCGGCGGCCAGGTATTTCCCAGGATTTTCTGGAACATATTAACGACGCCGACAAAGCCTTCTTCACGCGCCTTCTTCGACTTCTTCATAACACTGTCTAATGCTATTTCAAACGCTTTTCTTTCTGCTGCATGTGCAAGCGAACTCATATGATCTTCCCCTTTCTCTCGACAAAAAAATAACTGCCCAAGGTAGTTCCCTTTATCTATTATTATACTCAGATTTTCAATTAGCCGCACTTACAAAAATGCGCTTTTGTATTAATTCCAAACACTTTAAGTTATTTATCATAAAATTATGTCTTTCACCTGATTTACATATTCCGTACGCCTGACCACGCCGGATTCCTGAATCTGCGTCTTTTCCACGCGCTGTTTTCAGAAAGGAAAAGGCCGTAAAGCCTGATTTCACTTTACGGCCTGGCTCCGCTATGCATCTGCACCCGGGTAATAGGATTTTTTCTCCTGATGGTGTTCCAGCATATTCATCACACCGATCAGACAGGTGCATATGCCGACAATTTCTACGATGACCTTCACGCAGGCACCCAGAATCCGAAATACTCTCTTCATCCCTGTTCATGCGTCCGCAGTCTCAGTCTCTGCGCGCGTTCCTCCTTTCTCTCTCCTAGATGTTTCAGCCGGTAATACGGACTTCCCGGAACGTGATCCGCACAGAGATGGGCGCCCGCGACTCCCAGCCTGGTCATCACCGACAGTCCGAATCTGCGCATTCCGTATTCCGGTCCGAATAATTTATCCATTGTTCTGGAAGACGGTATGTCGTAAAAATACTCCACCGCCTTATAAAACTCTTCCTGCAGCTGCCATGGCGTCATTTTAGCAGGCTTGAAGGTGACATTCATCATGTCGAACTGCTCCCAGTCATGGGTCAGCATCCGGCCTTCCTTCACGAACTGCTCGTATACCGGTGTTCCCGGGTAAGGAGTCAGAATCGCACACTGCAGCTGATAGGCGTTCACCGATTTCGCAAAGGCGACGCTCCGGTGTATGTCTTCAATTGAATCATCATCAATCCCCAGAACCAGACTCGCAATCAGACGGATTCCATGGTCCGCGCACGCCTTTGCAGCGTCGCGGATATCCTGGATGCTCTGCCTCTTGTTCACCCGGTCGAGCGCCTTCTGATTCAGCGACTCGATTCCGATCAGAACCCGGGTCAGATGAGCATCGTGCAGGAGCTGAAGCAGCTCCTCATCCTTTGCGAGATCGGTACGCCCGAAGAAAAATGTTTCTTTAAACGTTAATCCCTCTGCAATCATCCTCCGGCAGATTTCCTTGGCCCTTTCCTTGTCTGCCGTAAAATTATCATCTTCAAAATTCATGTACTGAAATCCCATGTCCTTATACATGCGGATTTCTCTGATTACATTATCTACACTGCGCTGACGATAGGGCGCAAACATTCTCGATGTCGTACAGAAGGTGCAGCGGAAGGGACAGCCTCTGGTGGTAATGACGTTCGCGCATTCCGTCGGTGTCTTCAGAATGGAATCGTCTGGAAAAGGAACGCTGTCCAGGTCGCAGATTGGGTCCGGTCGGACAATCGGATCTTTGATTCTGCCTTCCACAACATCCAGGATTACGGATTCACCTTCTCCGACGATAACCTGGTCCGCATGCTGCAGGGCCTCTTCCGGCAGTGCAGACACATGAAATCCTCCCATCAGAACTCTGGCATTGCTTTCCCGGTGAACGATGTCCGCCAGCTCATATCCCCGCGGCGCCGTCGATGTCATCAGGCAGAAGCAGAACACATCTGTGTCGTCCAGCATCTCTTCAATATGAACAGGTCCGTTCAGTTCTTCATATACCTCAACTTCGTGACCGGCTTCCTTTAATATATGTCCAAGGATCAGCGGACCGGTAATTGAATTCGGGTGTCCGTAAATTTTGCCGCCGAACCGGTATCCCGGAATTCTTCTGATCCTTGCCGTCGGCGTAATAAATACAATCTTCACTCTTCCCCTCCCTGTGTAATCTATATCTCACAAGCCAGCCGGTAAAAAAACGGCCAGTATTCAATGTATACAAATCCACTCGATTATATTTTAACACCGGAAAAATATCTCTCAATGAACAAGAATGCCGGTCTGTACCCAATTGGTACAAACCGGCACAATTGCTCCAAAACAATTCTGAATTTTTCTTTATTATTCTTAAGCTACCGTCTGCCTGTCTCCGGATCATCCTTTTGCGGCGTAATGCGGAAGGCCATGTCCGTCAGCCCGGCCAGAAGATCACCAAGCCTCCTGGTCATCGACACAATATCGTAGGTCATATCCGCATCAAACCAGTCCAGAAGCATCCCCTCAACAGCACTGGAATAGAAATGGATCAGCAGGTCAAGGTCCTTGTCAGACAAACTCTGTTCCCGCATAATCAGCTGAATATAGCGCCTGACACCGCGGTCGCAGACCCTTCGGAAGGCCTGCTGGAAGCGGCGTTGATCATCACTGTGCAGAATGTGCAGAATCTCAGCTTTCTTCTTCAGCACAAACTCTTCTTCTTTAATCAGACAGCCGACAAAATTAGATGTCCGATAATTCTGCTCAACGATTTTTTCGACCTGTTCGATGAAATACTGTTCCGGAACATCTGCCAGACAGGAATAATGGTAATAAAAGGCATGTCTGCTGATTTCACACTTTTCCGTAAGCATTTTCACCGTAATTTTATTAAAGGCATGCTGTTTCAGCAGCTTCATGAATTCACTGGTAATATGCCGTTCCATCACATCCATAACAAACCCTCCTTTCCCTCTTCATTCGAATCGCAGACTTATTCACAAACAGCCCGCGGCAGACAAAATTCAGACGCGCAAGGGGACGCCTTTACTCTCTTTCCAGCAGCACAGCCGCTTCCAGCCGCCCGGTCTGCGGAAACATATCAAACGGTGTCATCTCCACCGCCCTGTATCCGCATTCTGCCAGGAAACTCAGGTCTCTGGCCAGGGTCGGCGGCTCACAGGAGACATAGACGATTTTCTCCGGTGCGGCATCTGCGCAGGCCTGCAGCAGGGACTGGTCACATCCGGCGCGTGGAGGATCCAGAATGACGCAGTCAGCACCATCCAGATGAATCCTCAGCAGATCTTCCGGCGAGGTTTTCTCTTGCGCATTGTTTTTTGTCCCCGGAAGATGAGGCGCGTCAGAATGCTCTTCCGTTTCTTTCTGTCCAAGAACCTTCCCAATCTCCTCTTCTGCCTTTCCGGTTACGTAACGGGCGTGGACGATTCCGTTGATCACTGCGTTCCGGTTCGCCGCGACGACCGCTTCATGATTGGACTCGATTCCCACCAGCTCGATCTTATCCTGCATGCGGGAAGAGAGCCACAGTCCGATTGTTCCCGCACCGCAGTACAGGTCCAGGACACGGTCCCCCTCTTTCAGGTCCGCGTATTCACGGACCTGATCGTAGAGCTTCTCCATCATATATGGATTCACCTGATAGAAAGCCTCCGGCGTAATCTCAAACTTCATCCCGCCGATTCCCTCATGAATGACACGTTCTCCTGCCAGACATACGGAATTCTTTCCGTAAAGATCATGATTCTTTCCGCGGTTCTGGTTGACCCACACACTCGTGAGCGCGTATCCCGGGTCTTCACCGAGATTGTAGATGGCATCATCCAGCATGCCAACCAGTTTTTCACCGTTCGGAATGCCTTTTCCGTTGATAATCAGAATCACCATGACCTCACCGGTCCCAAAAGCCGTGCGGACAATCATGTTTTTCAGCAGGCCTTTTCCGGTCCGCGGACTGAAGGCCTGTACGTGGTCGGACTCCATAAAAGCTTTCAGCGCTTCCGCGCATGCCAGTGCCGCCGGGGACTGAATCCGGCATTCCGGACAGTCTGCAGCACGGTGGGTCCGGCTCTGGTAGAATCCAACCACTGGCTTTCCATTTTCCTCTGACACAGTGAAAACAGCTTTGCTGCGGTAATGCAGGGCGCCGTCTGCGGCATCCTCTCCCATTCCGACAGCCGGACGAACGATGACATCTTTCAGACCGCCGATCCGCTGCACGGCGTCCTGAAGATGACGCCGCTTCAGCTTCAGCTGTTCTTCATAGCTGAGTCCGCCCAGGGCGCAGCCGCCGCAGGACTTCTGATGCGGGCAGTATTTCTCCTCTGTGCGCAGGGAAGAAGCGGTATCCAGGAACATCAGCTCAGCCTGGGCATAACGCTTTTTCAGCTTCGTAACTTCACAGCGGACCAGATCGCCCGGGAGCGGCACCGCGCCGGCCTCTCCTCTGCGTATAAATACCATGCGCCCGTCTTCAGCGCGGCCGAGGCCCTGCCCGTCTTCTGTGACATCTTCAATTCTGATCTGCAGGATATCTCCTTTTTCCATTGTCTTCTCCCTATTTCTTTTTTCCACGGAAAGCACGGAATCCATCAGCGGATGATTTCCCGCGTCTTGCACCTTTTCCAGAATGGCTGCCCGGCTTTACGAATTTTCCCGAGCGCTTTCTGCTGGAATTATCCCGTTCAAAACGTTCACGATTCCCGTACTTTTCGTTTCTTTCTCCGCTTCCTCTTCCGGAAGATTTACGGAAGTCACGGGATGAAGAGTTTCTGCTCTTGCGGAAATCGCGGGAATCAGAATCACTGTTTCTTCTTGAACGTTTATTTTTGTCCCTGCTGAAGTCGGAATCGGAACGGCCGGATCTGCGGCCCTTCTTTCCATAGCGGTCTGAGCGGCCGGACCTGCCGGAATTCCCGCCGCGGCCGGAATTTCTGCGAGAACCCTTCTTTCCGTTTCCTCGCTTGCCGGAGACAATCTCGATGTCCTCACGCGCCTCGCCCAGGCTCTCTCTCAGGAAAGCCGCAGCGATCAGCAGCTGATCCGTATGGTTTTCCATGGCATAGCTTCTGATCATGTCCGCATATTCCGTCAGGTCCATGCCTTCGCAGAACTTCAGCGCACGCTCGATGTTGCTGTTGGCCTTGATCGGCATGACATCACGGTAACTTGGCATCACCTTTTCCTTGATGGATGCACCGGTGAATTCCTCCAGAGCGTTGATCTTGCGGCGCTCGCGGGTATTGATCAGGGAAACAGCCTTTCCCTTCTTTCCGGCACGGCCTGTACGGCCGATTCTGTGTACGTAATATTCCATTTCCTGCGGAAGATCGTAATTGAATACGATATCCACATCGTCCACGTCAATTCCGCGGGCCGCCACATCTGTAGCCAGCAGAAGGTCCAGATTTCCGCTTCGGAACAGGTCCATCACCCGGTCTCTCTGCTGCTGGGACAGGTCTCCATGCAGTCCCTCTGCGGAATAGCCGCGCCTCTTCAGCAGCAGCGTCAGCTGATCGACCTTGCGCTTGGTGTTGCAGAAAACCAAAGCCCGCTTCGGACACATATAGTCAATCAGACGGCAGAGCGCCTCATCCTTCTGTCTGCCTTTTACCATATAATAGCTCTGCTTGATCTTCGGAACGGTCAGCTCATCGTGAGAAACCTCGATAATCTCCGGATCTTTCTGGTAGGCCCGGGTCAGCTCCAGAATCTCATCCGGCATGGTCGCGGAAAACAGCGCCGTCTGACGGTCTTCCGGCATGGCCTGGCAGATCGTCTCAATGTCGTCGCGGAATCCCATGTCCAGCATTTCATCCGCCTCGTCCAGAACGAGGTACTTCACGTTTTCCAGCTTCAGCGTGCCCCTGCGCATATGGTCCATCACACGTCCCGGCGTTCCGATTACAGCGGTTACGCCCTTTCTGAGCGCCTTCAGCTGGCGGACGATATCCGATCCTCCGTAAACCGACAGGATCTTCAGGCCGTCCACATATTTACCCATCGACGCGATTTCCTCCGCGTCCTGCATGGCCAGCTCCCTCGTCGGACAAAGTACAACCGCCTGCACGCTGCGCTCTGCAGGCTCCACAAGGGAAATCAGAGGAATTCCGAACGCCGCAGTCTTTCCCGTTCCCGTCTGTGCCAGGCCGACGATGTCCTTTCCGTCCAGAATCACAGGAATCGCCTGCTCCTGAATCGGCGTCATCTCATCAAATCCCATCTCTGCGATGCCCTGAAGAATTTCTGGTTTTAAGTTTGTGTCTTGATACTTCATTATATATGTCTCTTCTCTTTCTTCTGCTTCGGGCACCGCCGGAAACCGCTTTCTCCAGTCACGCCCATCCTGTGCAGACTTCTTCTGTGCACGCGGTTTCAAAGTATTCCGCGCCTGCGCTGAAAAACAGCGTCAATTGTTCTATTATACTCTGTCCAGGCCTTGTATACAATCATTATTTTCCGTTTTTCCCCTGGTCTATTTCTTTTGTCTGCTCCCGCGCCTGAATATAGCCGTCGAGGAACTTCTGCAGTGCCCGGGTAAAGGAATTCCCTTTATTCTGCTTCAGGGTAATCAGGTTGAGCGCAATGTCGATCTCCGGTTCCAGCGGAACGGCCTTTCCTCCGTATCTGCGGACAAAAGATTCCGGACCAAGGGCAATCCCTGCCCCGCTTCTGACCAGCGCCATGATCGTCTCGATGTCCTGCGCGCGGTAAACCTTCTTTACATGAATGCCCCAGGTGTACTGCAGTTCCTGAAAAACCGTGTCATCCAGACAGCCTTCCGGGCCGGATATAAAGGAACAGCCGTCAAGGTCTTTCACCTGGATATTTCTCAGCAGACTCTTCGGGTCGTCATCGGACATCAGTACACACTGAGCTTCTGTAAGCAGCGGATGAATATAAAAGCGCTCCGGATGAGGAATATATCCCTCCGGAGGAGTCCGGCAGATTGCAATTTCGAGTTTCTTTTCTTCCAGTAAATCCATCATGGACACGCCAACATCCGTCAGGAAAGATACGGATGTGTCCGGATGGCGGTTGAAAAAGTTCACCAGGGGATCAAAAAGCTCCTGAGAATATACACGCGGGTCGAGGCCGATGGAAATCTCCGAACAAACCGCGTCGCCCAGCTTTTTCTGATCTTCTTCCAGCCGCTCCCAGGCTTCTTTAACGGCCAATGCATCCGTCTGAAATACGCGGCCGGATGCGGTCAGCACGACCCCCTGGGGCTCTCTTCTCAGCAGCTGGCATCCGGTTTCCGCTTCCAGATTCTTAATCTGCAGGGAAAGCGCAGGCTGGGAGACATGCAATTCTTCTGCCGCCTTCGACATGCTCCCATATTCCGCCGCCGCGAGGAAATACATTACTTGCAGTATTGTCATATTGTTCTCCATTCCATACGCTTTTAATTGGTATAAGCGTCCCTTATACCCATATATTATAACAGTATTTCTATTTTTTCAAGAATTCAGATAGAATATAGGTATAAAAATCAATACAATAATTCCGCGGCTGATCAGCTGTGTGCAAAGATAAATTTCTGCAAAGCTGTGCCGGCAGTTTACCGGCTCTTTCCACAGCTCTTGATTCACCGCCGCCGAAAACAGAAAATTACAGAAAGTTGAAATTGCGCTTCCGCGAAACTGCATGTGCGGAAGCCAGAACGGAAAGGAGAAGAGAGGGAATGGAAAAGCGTTTGATGTCGGGAAACGAAGCCATTGCCCGCGGCGCGTATGAAGCAGGCGTAAAATTCTGCTCCGCGTATCCGGGCACCCCAAGTACAGAAATTTTCGAGAACCTGCCGCAGTATAAGGATGTACTGCACTGTGAGTGGGCGCCGAATGAGAAGGTTGCGACAGAGGCAACATACGGAGCCGCAATGGCCGGCGTCCGCAGCCTGTGTGCCATGAAGCATGTCGGACTGAATGTAGCGGCCGACCCGCTGTTCACCGCATCTTATGATGGACTGAACGGAGGCATGGTCCTGGTCAGCGCAGATGATCCGAGCATGCACTCCTCACAGAATGAACAGGATAACCGTCACTATGCAATCGCTGCAAAGATTGCCTGCCTGGAACCGTCCGATTCACAGGAATGCAAGGATTTCATGAAATACGCATATGAAATTTCCGAGAAATTCGATATGCCGGTTATGCTCCGCACCACTACCCGTGTTTCCCACTCCAAGAGCATTGTGGAGCTGGGAGAGCGTAAAGAAGCCGAAGTAAAGCCTTATAAGCGTGACGCTGACCGCTTCGTCAGCACACCAGCTCATGCCTGCAAGCATCATCCGCAGGTTGAAGAGAACCTGAAGGCACTGGAGAAATATGCCTGTGACTGTCCGCTGAACCGCATGGAGATCAATGGCTCCAAGGTCGGTGTCGTCACTGCTTCTATTTCTTATCAGTATGCAAAGGAAGTCTTCCCGGAGGATACCTCCTTCCTGAAGCTGGGCCTGACCAATCCTCTTCCGATCGAACTGATCAAAGAGTTCGCGTCCAAAGTTGACAAGCTGTACGTTGTCGAAGAGCTGGACGGCATCATGGAAGAGCAGATCAAGGCTGCAGGAATTGCGTGCACAGGAAAAGATCTGGTCAGCAACATGTTCGAGCTGAATCCGGAGCGTCTGCGCGAGGAAATCTTCGGTGAGAAGCCGGAGACCGTAGATCCTGGAGTAGAAGCTGTCGGCAGACCGCCTGCACTGTGCCCGGGATGTCCGCACAGAGGATTCTTCTACACCATGAGCAAGATCAAGGATGCCGTAATCTGCGGAGATATCGGATGCTACACACTGGGATGCGCTGCACCGCTGAACGCCATGGACTCCTGCGTATGTATGGGAGCCGGATTCTCAGCAGCAGCCGGAATGGCAAAGGCCTTCGAAGAAACCGGCCAGAAGAAGCATGTCTTCGGCGTACTCGGCGACTCCACCTTCTTCCACAGCGGCATGACCGGCGCGGCAGAGATCATCTATAATGACGCAGATGTAATTCCAGTCGTTCTGGATAACTCCATCACCGCGATGACCGGCCAGCAGGATAACCCGGGAACCGGATTCAACCTGGAAGGAGACATCGCCTCCAAGATCAAGATTGAAGATGTCCTGAAAGCCATCGGATTCAAGAACGTAATCATCGTTGATCCGCAGGATCTGGATGCCATGAAGAAAGCTGCTGAAGATGCAATGAACAGCACGGAGAAGACGGCCATCATCGCACGCCGTCCGTGCGCAATGCTGAAGCGCATCGACCACCACTTCGGAAAGTGCGTGGTTGACCGCGACGTCTGCATCGGCTGCAAGAAGTGCCTGAGCGTCGGCTGCCCGGCCGTCATGATCAGAGACGGAAAGTCCATGATCGATACTTCCCTCTGTGTCGGCTGCACCGTCTGCGCACAGGTATGTCCGGTAAAGGCAATCAGAAGGGAGGATCAGTAAGATGAAAACCAAGAGTGCAATTTTAGTCGGCGTCGGCGGACAGGGCGCGATTCTTACTGCCCGTGTACTGGTAAATGGTCTGATGAAGCAGGGCTATGACGTAAAGATGTCTGAAGTCCACGGCATGAGTCAGCGCGGCGGAAGCGTATCCACACAGGTACGCTGGGGAGACAAAGTCTACTCACCACTGATCGGAAAAGGAGAAGCCGACCTGCTCGTTGCCTTTGAAGAGATGGAAGCCGTCCGCTACGCAGATTATCTGAAGCCGGGCGCCATCGCCGTCATCAACAACTACCGTCAGGATTCTTCCCTGACTGCAGCAGGTCTTGCGGAATATCCGGAAGGCTGCATAGAGGCGATGCAGAAACACTTTAAATGCTTCACCCTGAAAGCAGAAGAGATTGCAAAAGAGATCGGCAGCGTAAAATGCACCAATATCGTTCTGTTCGGCGCAATGACCGAGGCGCTGGACCTTGGCGATGTGGATTGGGAAGAAGTCATTAAAGAGACCGTACCTCCTAAATTTGCTGAGATGAATATCCAGGCTTACCGCCGCGGAAAAGAAGCCACTAAGGCAGACGCATAGGACGCATAGTCAGCGCCTTACCGCAGAAGAAATACACCGGAACTCCACATCCGGATTTACAACCTCATATCACTTACAGGCAGGAAGCAGCGCCAGGCCATGGTGCTGCTTCCTGCTTTCCTGTTTTCTGCTTTTGTCTGTATCCCCGCCAGTCCCGCGAAGAAACGGAGGCACAGAAAAACAGAGGCGCCCGCACCTCCTGATTCCAGGCCGGCGCGGGCGCTTCTCTCTTTTCATGAAACATGTTCCAGCTTATTTATCCACTACTGCTGGTAGTCGTGCGCATCCTCCAGAACCATGTCTTTAACTTTCATCAGTCTGGTCTGGTTGGACCTCTCGCCTTCATCCAGCTTCATCTGGATGTAACGGATCGTGGTCTCAAGACGCGGAATCATAACGTATTCCAGCGCGTTGACCCGGCGTCTGGTTTTCTCCAGCTCTGCAGCCATGAGCTGTACTTCCTTCTCATGGGCTGCCAGATCCAGAAGTTTCGGGAAGACATCTGCCGCTGCGCTGATGGCGCCGTCCAGATCTCCGGAAGTGTCCGCATATCCGTAGGCATAAACATCCGTCGGATCCTTGGCGGTTGTCTGGAAAGAGAATTCCGGAACATTGACGCTCATGATGTTCTTCTTCTGCACAGAAAGCTCTACGCCCTGCTTCGGGTACATCAGCGCCTCTTCCATCGCCTCATTGCTCATGACGGCATTCGCCTTCTCAAAGTCCTTATACATCGCCGCGAGTTCCTGCTCGACTTCCTGGCGGAGCCTCCCGTTTTTCCGGGCCAGCTCCAGAAAGTTCTTCATCAGCTCATCGCGCTTATCCTTCATCAGCTTATGTCCGCGCTCTGCGGTAGCCAGACGTTTCTTCAGCGTGGAGAGCATCATTCTGGTAGGATTGACATTTAATCTGTCCGTAGCCATAGAGGATCACCTACCTGTCGTAATACTTCTCAATCAGCTTGTCATCAATTCTCTTCAGCTCGCTCTTCGGCAGGATCTTCAGCAGATCCCAGCCCAGATCAAGGGTTTCTTCAATGCTTCTGTCCGTGTCATTTCCCTGAGAGACGTAGCGTTTCTCGAACTCATCACTGAATTTCGCGTACTTCAGGTCGGTCTCTGTCAGTGCTGCCTCACCGAGGATGGTGGCCAGCTCCAGACTTTCCTTACCTTTTGCGTACGCGGCAAACAGCTGGTTCATGGTATCTGCATGGTCTTCTCTGGTCTTTCCCTTTCCGATACCTTTATCCTTCAGTCGGGAGAGGGACGGGAGTACGTCGATCGGCGGCTCGATTCCCTTACGATACAACTCCTTGGACAGAATGATCTGTCCCTCGGTGATGTATCCGGTCAGGTCCGGAATCGGGTGGGTGATATCGCCCTCCGGCATGGTCAGAATCGGGATCAGTGTGATCGATCCGTCATAGCCCTTCTTTCTGCCGGCACGCTCATACATGGTAGCCAGGTCGGTGTAGAGATAGCCCGGGTAGCCGCGGCGTCCCGGCACTTCCTTACGTGCAGCGGATACTTCACGCAGGGCCTCGGCGTAGTTGGTGATATCCGTCAGGATGACCAGTACATGCATGCCCAGGTCGAATGCCAGGTACTCTGCAGCGGTCAGGGCCATTCTCGGGGTTGCGATACGCTCTACGGCCGGGTCGTTCGCCAGGTTCATGAACATTACGGTACGGTCGATAGCTCCGGTTCTTCTGAAGTCGGATGCAAAGTAATCGGCCTCCTCATAGGTAATTCCGATAGCCGCGAAGACGACCGCGAATTTAGATTCTCCGCCGTCCAGTACCTTTGCCTGACGGGCAATCTGCGCCGCCAGCTGTGCGTGCGGCAGTCCGGATTCAGAGAAGATCGGCAGCTTCTGTCCTCTTACCAGGGTATTCAGTCCGTCGATGGCGGATACTCCGGTCTGAATGAACTCTGCCGGGTAGTCTCTGGCCGCCGGGTTCATGGCCAGTCCGTTGATATCCAGAGATTTTTCCGGAATGATGTCCGGACCGCCGTCTGCCGGGCGTCCCATACCATCGAACACACGTCCGAGGATTTCCGGGGAAACCTTCAGCTCGGTTCCTTTCCCCAGGAAGCGGACAGAACTTTCCTTCAGGTTAATGCCTGCCGCACTCTCAAACAGCTGAACCAGAACATCTCCGCCGTTGATTTCCAGAACCTTGCACAGACGCTTCTCACCGTTCTGCAGGAGAATTTCTCCCAGTTCGTCGTAAGTCGCACCTTCTACATCCTTTACCAGCATCAGAGGGCCGGCAACTTCTGATATTGTTTTATATTCCTTAATCATCGTTCTCCGCCTCCTCTGCGATCAGCGCCTGAATACTGTCTTTCAGCTCCTGCATCAGGCTGTCAAAGGCGCCGTCAACTTTATCTTCTTCCAGGTATTTAAAACGTCCGATTTTCTCCTTGACCGGGAGTGTTTCCAGTTTATTGAACGGAGCTCCTTTGCCGACGCCGTCTACCGCCAGTTCAAAGTAGCTCAGGATGAGCTTCAGCATCTTATACTGCTTATTCATAGAGGAATAGGTATCGATGTCGTGGAATGCGTTCTGGTGCAGATAGTCCTCACGGATGGACTTGCAGGAATCCAGCTTTACACGGTCTTCCATGGAGAGGGCATCGACGCCGACCAGCTGAACGATTTCATTCAGATTGGCTTCTTCCTGCAGCAGTCTCAGTGCCTGGGCACGGAGTTTCGGAAATTCTTTATTCACGTTCTTCTCAAACCACGGGGTCAGACGGTCGACATACAGGGAGTAACTCTGCAGCCAGTCGATTGCCGGGAAGTGACGCTCATGTGCCAGAGTCGCAGACAGACACCAGAATACCTTTACAATTCTCAGGGTTGCCTGAGATACCGGCTCGGAAATATCTCCTCCCGGCGGGGATACAGCTCCGATCGCGCTCAGTGCGCCGATACGGTCGTCGGAGCCAAGTGTGCGGACTCTTCCGGCACGCTCGTAGAACTGCGCCAGACGGGAGCCCAGGTAAGCCGGGTATCCTTCTTCACCAGGCATCTCTTCCAGACGTCCGGACATTTCACGCAGCGCCTCTGCCCAGCGGGATGTGGAATCTGCCATCAGCGCTACAGAATATCCCATGTCGCGGAAGTATTCTGCAATGGTGATTCCTGTATAAATAGATGCTTCACGGGCAGCTACCGGCATATCGGAAGTGTTCGCGATCAGAACGGTTCTCTTCATCAGAGACTCGCCTGTGCGCGGGTCCTTCAGTGCAGGGAACTCATTCAGTACATCGGTCATCTCATTACCACGCTCACCGCAGCCAATGTAGACGACGATGTCCGCGTCCGCCCACTTTGCAAGCTGGTGCTGCACAACGGTCTTTCCGGATCCGAACGGTCCCGGGACCGCGGCAACTCCGCCCTTTGCGATCGGGAACATCGTATCGATGACACGCTGTCCGGTGATCAGCGGCATGTCCGGAACGAGCTTTTCTTTATATGGTCTTCCGACACGGACCGGCCATTTCTGCATCAGCGTCAGTTCCTTCTCTTCGCCGCTGTCCAGCTTCAGTACAGCGACCTTCTGGTCAACCGTGTAAGAGCCTGCCTCAATGGACACGATCTGACCGCGCAGCGGGTACGGAACCATGATCTTATGCTTTACAACAGCGGTTTCATCAACCGTTCCGATCACATCTCCGGACTCTACTTCATCACCGGCCTTGACGCACGGTGTAAACTCCCACTTTTTTTCACGGTCCAGAGCCGGCACCTGAATACCTCTGGTGATATTCGGGCCGACTTTCTCATACATCTTTTCCAGCGGACGCTGAATTCCATCGTAAATATTTTCAATCAGTCCCGGCCCCAGCTCTACAGAGAGCTGTGCGCCTGTGCTGACCACCGGCGCTCCCGGTCCGATTCCTGCTGTTTCCTCGTAAACCTGAATAGATGCATCGCCTCCGCGCATCTCGATGATTTCACCGATCAGTCCCAGATCACCAACGCGGACTACGTCGAACATATCCGCATCTTCCATGCCGGATGCAACGACCAGAGGTCCAGAAACCTTCGTAATTGTTCCCTGCGCCATCTATTTCTCACCTCCAAATAGTATATCTGCTCCGACAGCTCTTTCCACGGCCTTGCTGACATTTCTCAGTCCCTCGCCCGTAGCTCCGTTTCTGTCCGGGATTGTGATGATCGCCGGAAGCATCATATCTTTATACTTATCAACTTCATTCGGGATCTCCGCCGCAATTTTCTCTGTGATATACAGAATCGCGTAGTCCTCTTCCGCCAGCTTATGCACCAGCTTCCGGGCCTCATCCCCTGAACTGACAGGGAACACGGACAGGCCTACCGACTGAAATCCCAGGACAGACGCTCTGTCCCCGATAACACCGACCTTATACATACGGTTCCCTTATCCTTTCTTCTATTTCATCCGGATCGAAGCCGAACTGACTGCCCATCAGAGCAATCCTGAGATTGGAAAGCTCCTGGTGCTTTGCGAACCAGAATCCTTCAATCGGAACGATCCCGAACGGCTCATACTTTGCTTTTCTTACATGGTCCATGACCGCGTCATCCCGAAGCCTCTCAAAAAGGCCGAAACTTCCGTTTTCCTTCAGCGCCTTTCCGCCTTCGGTGAAGGCCTGCTGGAAGCCGTACGGCGCCAGTCTCTCTCCGACACGGGAGTAGGCCTCTTCATAACAGGAAATCAAAAGCTGAAGCGGAATGTTTCCACCGCTGATGAACAGGTCCTTAAAGGCAGACCACGGCTTTCCCATGCTGCGAAAACGGACGAAAACGCCCAGATTCACTGCGTCGATCTGCCGGCGCACCAGTTCCTCCAGAAACGGCTCTTCCATCGCGGTCACATCATCCAGCATCTGCTTATAGCAGGCCTTGTCCAGAATCAGATCGATGGCCTGCGGGTCATGCCCTCTTCCGAAGGTGTCCGCCGCCTCAGCGATGGCCTTCTTCAGGCCTTCCGGTATTCCGGAACCGCCGCGTTCTCTGATCAGCACTTCCATCTTTTCCGCCGGGATACTTCCCGCATCCGACATCATAGCCGGATCCGGCGTTTTCCCCAGTGCCTCTGCCTTCAGGCAGACCTTGGCATTGTGAAAATCTGACGGATAAAGATTGAATGCCAGCTCTGAAGGATCCGGAACCGTGCTGAAAACGATTTCGTGCAGCTTTGCCTCCTCCCGGTGCAGAAACGGGTCGATTCCGCCCGCCTTCAGCTCCTTGGACTCCTCATAGCCAAACTCTCTCAGCATGGCCTCCGCGGCCTCCAGATCGCGGCTTCCCGCAATACGCATCAGGTCCTTGCGCGTCATCAGATGCCTGGTGAAATTTCCAATGTATGAGTCTGCAAAGATGTAATCTGTTTCTTTTCTCTTTGCCATACCAATTTCTCCCTATTGCACGCGGAACAGAATCTCTGCCGCCTTCTCCGCCAGTTCCTCCCTGGCTTCCTTAGCGAAACTTTCGATCGTTCCGTTGATGTATACCTTTCCATCGCGCAGCATCAGTCCGCCGGAAAACGGCCTCGTCTCCTCAGAAAGTGTAAATTCACTTCCCGGAATCTTCTCCTTCAGCGCCTTCATCAGCGCCGCGCCGACCTTCTCGCGGTCCCGCGCGTTCAGAATGACTTCACCCTTCTTCAGGCCCGTCTCCGCAGCGATTCCGGTGAGGAATTCGACATATTCTCCCGGCTGAAGATCCGCCGCCTCTTCCGCAGCCTTAGAAAAGCACGCGTTCAGTTTTTCCTGCTTGGTCTCCAGCAGCAGCTTGCGGCTGTCGATATCAGCCACCGACTTTCTCCGGCTGATGACCTTCTTCTTATCTTCCGCGCCGCGCTGCTCCGCGTCTTTAACCTTCTGATCAGCCTCCTGCTGCGCCCGGCTTACGATTTCGTCTGCCTGCTTCTGTGCGTCTTCTGCGATGGACCTGGCCTGCATTTCTGCATCTTCAATTATTTTCGATGTAATCTTTTCAATACTCATTTGTCCACGTCCTGTCTCTTGCTCACTTCTTTTTGACAAAAGTTAAAAACCAAGGTTGAACAGCATCAGCAGGGAAACGAGCAGTGCGAAAATCGCATACGTCTCTACCATTGCCGCGTAAATAATTCCTTTACCCATCTGATCCTCTCTCTTGCCGAGAAGCATGATTCCGGCAGCTGCGGCCTTGCCCTGCGCAATACCGGACCAGATGCCTACGATGCAGATCGGAAGGGAGCATGCGAATACGTACAGTCCCTGCGCCATGGTGAGATCTTTCATTCCGCCGCCTCCGAGCAGTCCGATTCTGATAAAGATCAGGAATGTAACGATCAGTCCGTAAATTCCCTGTGTACCAGGAAGTGCCTGTAAAATCAATGTACGGCCGAATTTCTTAGGATCTTCCGCAACGACTCCGGCTGCAGCCTGTCCGGCGATACCAACGCCCATTGCGCTTCCTACGCCTGCGAGAGCGGCTACTGCCGCACCGATCAGAGCCCATACATTTCCACTCATGATAAATACCTCCATGAAAACTAATCTGTTAATCTTACATATTTAGTGTTTCTCCGGAACGGGTTGAACGGTTCGCCGCCGTCTTCATAGAACTTTCCGAAGAATTCGATATACTGCAGTCTGCTCGTATGTACAAAGGATCCCAGTGCGTTGATCGCCAGGTTAAAGATATGGCCGATAACAAACACGATAGCCAGGATAATCGCTCCCTTGACTCCGCCGCCGGACAATGTTCCGATGGTGTTGACGACCTGGGCGATTACGCCGGTCGCAAGTCCCAGTGCAAGCAGTCTTGCGTAGGAAAGAATATCGGACAGGAATCCGGTAATATTGTAAATTGCGGTAATTCCGCCGATGACCTTTCCAAAGCCTTTTTTATCTCTGCCTCCCGTGAGGAGCAGAATGATGAAGCCGGCAATCATGATGTATTCTCCGGCCTTGAATCCGCCTGTGCTCTTTCCGTTCAGCGCGATCATCAGGATAATTCCTCCGATCACCATGTACCAGGAAAAATCGTCAAATACGGCATCCCAGAAATGGCCTCTTCTGATCTTCATTCCGGCGTCCAGTCCCATTCCCAGGAAAATATGGACAACTCCAAGTCCCAGGGAAAAGATCAGGAGTTTGGTCGGATTGCTGATCGGGTCGAACCAGATCGGCTTGATCGCCGCGTTGGAATGGAAGAATGTGGTCGCTATCGCGTTGACACTGTTTCCAAACCATCCGCCGAACATTGCTCCCCAGAAAATTGTGGAAATTCCGCAGTACAGGAACATTTTTACCATGTGATACAGATTCCCCTCAATTTTGAACTTATGAAGAATCACTGCCGTTACCACGGTCAGAAGAATTCCATATCCCGCGTCACTCAGCATCATGCCGAAGAAGCAGGCGTAGAAAAGAGAAAACCACTTGGTCGGGTCAATTCCGTGATAATCCGGAAGTGAATACATCTCGGTTACAGACTCGAAGGGAGCCACAAATGCATTGTTCTTCAGGAGAACCGGAACGGTCTCGTCTTCCCGTGGATCTTCAAAAAGATAGTAGCATTCACAGGAATCCAGCATTTTCTTCGCGGCGGTCATGCAGCCTTCCGGAATCCAGCCTGTCAGACGGAAGGTTCTCTTTGTCTGAAGAAGTTTTCCCTTCAGCACCACCTGATCCCGCTCCATGACCAGCTGGTCATGCAGACATTCGATATCTTTTTTCTGTCCATACCGGGCAGCAATCTGTCCGCCGACTTTCTTAACCTCATCGGAAAGTTCTGCAATTTCATTATGCAGACGAACTTCAGCTTCTGATGCCGTATCCTTGAAATCCGGAAATGCCGCCACGGTGAAGCCACGCTGCTTCAGCGCTTCCTCTACGCCCGCCGTATCCGGTTTCCAGGTAATGAGAAGCAGATAACGGTATTCTTTATCTTCATTGACCTTTTCCAGAACTGCCGTTTCACTGATTTCTGATGCGGCGCTCTGAAGGTCTTCCAGTGTGATATTCACCGGGACGACTCCAAGCGTGAAATCCGTGCACCGCGTACCGGTGAAATTCAATGGAATGGTATACGGTTTCCATGGAATGACGGAACTCAGTTCAGATTCTTTCCTGTTACGCTGTTCGGTCAATCTGCGTATCTGTTCCTTCAATTCCAGAACTCCGTTGGTTTCCTCTGTAAATTCGGCTCTGTGCTGCAGAACAGACTGAAAGTCGGTTTTCTTCATCTCCCTTCTCGTAAAGAAGAGTGGTGATTTTACCGGACTGTGCTCCTTCAGGGCTTCAATCGCAGTTTCTGTATCGGATATTTTCTGATCCAGTTCTGCCGCCTCCGGATTTTCACCCGCTGCCGGCAGCTCCTGCTGTTCTGCGCCGCCCTGTGGGTCTTCGTCGGTAACTTCCAGTGCTCCCAGATTCATCAGTTTGGAAACGAATTGTTCTTTCTCAGTGTCAAGGCCGATTACAGACAGTCTTTTCATCTTTACGATTGACACTTTCGATTCACGATCCTTTCTTTAATCAGCCGGATGGCTTCATCTGAATTCCGGTCCGCAGATTCCGCAACTGCCGCGCACTCTGCCTTCGCTTCACGCATGGAAGCTTCATAATTACTTTCTGCTTCCTCCGTGCCTTCCCGTATCAGCGAGTCATAAATCGTTCCGGCTCTCGCGTCCGCTTCCGAAATGAGTGCGTCCGCTTTTCTGCGGCCCGCCGCCACGGTTTCTTTTCCGTCCGCGGCTGCCTTCTGCACGATTTCTTCCGCTCTGCTTTCAGCAGCCCGGACATCATCGAGCTCCTTATCGAACATACTGCGCCTCCTTTCTGTCTCATGCGAGACTGATGCCGTACATGAATATTGATCTGGACAATATTTTGTCCGGAATATAATCGATAACTAAAATGAGAAAATACCATCTATTCTTACTTGCCTTATATTACCTATCATAAAGCAAGCTGAGAATAAAATCCATCTTTTTGTGTATTTGTCTAAATACAATTTGTTAAAAAAGTATCAGAATCTTCAGGAAGAAAAATACACACCTCATCCATCTTCTTGCATATTATTCATGTACAAGATACGATACTTTTATTTTTTACCACCGATTTCTTCCGAATAAACAAATTAATCTTGTTTTTTCTATTCTCTCCTATCAGATCTTCCTAATTTTACCTGTCAGCATAGTAGGAAAATAATCTGGCAATATTCATAAAGCATTTATATTTCAACTCTTTACAATAACAGCGCGGTGAAAAATTTCCGTTTTTTCACCGCGCTGTTTTCTCATGTATTTTTTTGTTTATTTTTCAGCTGTAACTTTTTCTGCCAAACTGAGGATTCTCTTCATCCGGTTATTCACTCCGGACTTCCCCAGAGGCGGATCCGTCATCTCTCCAAGCTGTGTCAGACTGGCCTCCGGATTGCTTATTCTCAGATCCGCGAGCTCTTTCAGCTTGTCTGACATCCGGTCATACTGCCCCACTTCTTTCAGGCTGCGGATGGCCCGGATCTGCTTCTCTGACGCATCCAGAGTTCTGTCCGTATTCGCGTTATCACAGTTTAAAATTCTCGTTGTTTGATTGAAAACGGATTTCTGCACGCGGACATTTTCAAAGGCGAGCATCTGCGCGTGTGCCCCCATCAGCGCCAGCACATCGCTGATGTACTGTGAATTCTTCATATAGACAACCCAGCGGTTCCTGCGCTGCACAACTTTGACCGAAAGGTCTTCAAAGGAATTGATCATCTTCTTCAGATCATTGGCCAGGTTCCTGCTTTCACAGGCAAATTCCAGATGATAGCTCTTTTCCGGATCGCTGATGCTGCCGGTTCCCATGAACATGCCCCGCATGTAAGCACGTTTGCAGCATTTTTTCCGGATCAGCTCTTCATAAATTCCATCGCTGATGTAATTGTTTCCTTCCCGTACCAGAAGAATTCCTGTCTCTCTCAGAATCGACTCACTGTGATTTTCAGGGCTGATGGTCAGCATATAGGTATGTCCCTTTTTCAGAGCCTCTGCGCCTCCCACTTCCAGTTTTGCATCGATCTGAAAATACTCCCGGATCAGCCGTTTATAGTGCCTGGCGATAGCAGGATTATCCGTCGCGATAACGATGGTAAAATGCCCGCCTCCGGTCAGGCGCAGACTTCCGGACACACGAAGAAAGCCGGCGATTTCCGCCAGCTGGTCACATTTCTTCTCCGGTTCTACTCTTGCAAGTTCATTTTTTGTCTCTGATGAAAATGACAATCTGCTCTCATCCTCCTGTATTCACGCCGCTTATTTCTGCATTTCCCGATGATGGACAAACACATGGTATCCCTGCTTATGGAAAAATTCTGCCGCGGCATTGGTTACGACTACGGAACGGTGCTGCCCGCCCGTACAGCCGAAATAGATATTCAGATGGTACTTTCCCTCTTTAATGTAGCAAGGAATCAGCATGGTCAGCATTTTTTCCACAGAATCGAGGAAGTTCCCGGTTATTTCCTGCCGCATGACATAATCCCTGACCTTCCGGTTGTTCCCGGTCAGTTTCCGCAGCGACTTCACATAGTATGGGTTCGGGATGAAGCGGACATCAAAAATGAGGTCGGCATCCGGTGGAAGCCCGTATTTATAGCCGAAAGAAGCAATCGACAGGGAAAACTGACTCTGCACCTCTTCACCGTCGCCAAAACTTCTCTGCATGAGATGCTGGAACTGGGATACCTTCAGACTGCTGGTATCGATGACGACATCGGCATGGCTTCTGAAGGGCTCCAGCAGCGCGCGCTCCTTCGCAATCGCCTGGGCCGTGGTCATTCCCTGAGCCAGCGGATGAGTCCTTCTGGTCTCGCTGAAACGCCGGATCAGGGTGTCATCGGATGCTTCCAGAAACAATATCCTCAGATTGACATCATGGCGCTCGGAAAGATGATGAACCGCCCCGTTCAGGTCCTGAAAAAACTGTTCACTTCTGATATCGACGACAAACGCAGCTTTCTGGATCTGCTTTTTTCCGCTCATCTGCGCCAAATCCAGGAAATTCCGGATCAGGAGCGGCGGCATATTATCAATACAGTACCAGCCCTGGTCTTCGAACCAGTCCGCCGCCTGCGTTTTTCCAGCGCCGGACAGGCCTGTAATCAGAACCACCTCCATCGGTTTCTCCACAGTCATGATGTCCTCCCTCTTCATTTCTATGCGCAGTGCCGCGCTGCCTTCCGATCTCTTGAACTACTCTTCAAACACCTGCTCTATATTCACGATCCGGTCGAAATCCAGTCCGGCGTCCGCCGCTCTCTGAAGGCCGTTCTCATAGGATCCGACAGCCGCCGGCGTATGGGCATCGCTGTCGATGATAAAATACACATCCTGCTTCAAGGCTTCTCTGATTTCTTCTACCGTCAGATGCTGGTGCCGGGAATTAATCTCCATCAGGGTTTTGGTTTCCGCGCAGGCTTTTGCGACCTCGGTCATGTCTACCGGACCCTTGTCTCCCGGATGGGTCAGAACCTTGATGTCGTTTTCATACAGCGCGCGGATGTACATGTCCGTGTTGATGGCCACAAGCCGGCTTCTCCTTGCGCCTTCTGCACTTTGTCCGCCCAGATGGTTCGCCGTGCTGTGGCAGTGCATGACGCCATAATGATATCCCGCCAGCAGAAAATCAAACTGTCCCTGCTCGTCCTTCTGAAGGTCCAGTCCATTGTCTGTCTCCATGATATTGGCTTCTACACTGAGGTAGATGTCCATGTCCGGATACATCTGCTTCTCCCTCTCGATTTCTGCGCGCATTTCCGGGATTTTACTTTTCTTCAGGCCGTACATGTAGTGGCCCGGGCCGTGGTCGGAAATGGCGATTCCCTGCAGGCCCTGCTGGCGCGCGGCGACGATGTTCTGATCAATGGTTCCCTTTCCGTGGGGCACAATCCAGCCGTGAGAATAACGGGTGTGTGTGTGCAGATCATAGGTCATGCGGTATTCTGAGATATCGATACTCACCTTATCTGCCTTCTTTCTCGTTCTTTTCTGCCGGGCCGCCGACAATCCGCACTTCCGGTTCCATGTCCACGCCGAAACGGTTCTTTACGGTATTCTGGACCAGATGCATCAGCTTCAGAATGTCATCCGCAGTCGCTCCGCCGCGGTTAATCATAAATCCGCTGTGCTTGGCGCTGATCTGCGCACCGCCGACCGATGCGCCCTTCAGCCCCGCGTCCTGAATCAGCTTTCCTGCGAAATAGCCTTCCGGGCGCTTGAAAAAGCTGCCTGCGCTCGGATACTGCAGCGGCTGCTTGCTGTTTCTCTTCTGCATGAACTCCTGCATGGCACTCAGAATGTCTGCACGGTCAGCCGGAGTCAGCTTCATGGTGACTGACACGACAAGCTCTCCGGTTTTCTGAATGCGGCTCATGCGGTAGCCCAGCTGAAGTTCTTCATTACTCAGCGTGCGGATTTCCTGTCCGTCTGCGCTGACTACCTGCACAGATTCAATTACCTGCTTCATCTCCCCGCCATAGGCGCCGGCATTCATGAACACTGCGCCCCCGATGCTTCCCGGAATGCCGGAAATCGGCTCCATACCGGAAAGGCCGTGCTCCATGGCTTCATGTGCGGCAGCGGAAATCAGCGCCGCGCTTCCGCAGATCAGACGCTCACCGTCGACTTTTATAGAAGAGAAAGCGTCTCCCAGATGGATGACCGTCCCGTGGTAGCCTTCATCTCTGAAAATCGTGTTGCTTCCGTTTCCCAGCAGCAGATATTCCCGTCCACTACGGCGTAAATCCTGCAGGAGCTGCTGCAGCTCCTCTGTGGATTCCGGCACCGCCATAGTATCCGCACAGCCTCCCGCGCGGAATGATGTATATTCTCTCATGTCCACATCGTGCATGATCTTCATTTTAATATATCCTTTCTGTCTGCGTCGTATACGTTGAAATCGATATACTCGTCTGTTTTCTCTTTAAATCCTCTGCTGCGCAGGCGCTTCCCTGTATTCCGGTCAAAGTAGTATGTAATGATCGCAAAGGTCGGAACGCCGAGCACCATACCGGCAACACCGAACAGACCGCCGCCGACAATGATCGCGAACATAACCCAGAAACTTGCCAGTCCTGTGGAATCGCCAAGGATCTTCGGTCCCAGAATATTTCCGTCGAACTGCTGCAGACCCAGAATCATGATCAGGAAATACAGCGCCTTCAGCGGGCTGATGACACAGATCAGGATTGCCGAAGGAATCGCGCCGATGAAGGGCCCGAAAAACGGAATAATATTCGTTACACCGACGATCGTGCTGATCAGTGCCGTATACGGCAGATGCAGAATCACCATCAGTATGTAACAGAGAATGCCGATAATAATGGAATCGATGATCTTTCCGTTGATAAATCCGCCGAAAGTCCGGTTGCAGAAACTCCCGAAATTCATAATTTCCTCAGAATGCGCGCGGCTGAAGTGAGAGAGAATGAAGCGCTTCATATTGGCTTTCAGCTTCTCTTTTCCGTTCAGCAGATATACACTGACAATGACTGCCACCAGGATGTTCAGGCACAGTTTTGCCGTGGCCACAATGCCTTCCGTAAGCCGGACAGCAATGCTTCCCGTGCCCGGGATCAGTTTCTTCGCCGCAAAGGTCATCAGACTGTCGATTGCTTTATTAATGAACGTATCCATCGATCCGATAACTTCCGGATGTCCGGACTTTCTGGCCAGGTATGCGATTCCATTCGTCAGGTCATCGATACGCCCCGGCAGAATCTTCACGATCGCGACCACACTCTTGATCAGCTGCGGAACGATCAGCGCGATGGCCGCCGCCATCACCGCGAACAGCACGATCAGCGCCACGATACTTCCGATGACACGGGAGAAGGTCAGCGCCCTTCTCTTTATGCGGGAGAATCCCAGCACATTCCATTTCTGCGCATGCCTGTAGAAGAAGCGCACGGTTACGTTGTAGATCGGACAAAGAAGATACGCAAGAACCGCTCCGAGTATAAACGGGAACAGAATTCCATTCAGTGCCTTCAGCCCTGCCATCACCTTACCGAAATCCTTGATAAAGAAATAGAAAAGCAGAACTCCGCTTCCGCCAAGAAACAGATTCAGTCCCAGCCGAAATGTTTTATTCTGTAATTTCTCTTTCACTGTTCTTCCCTCCATAAAACAATGCTTCTTTATATGATACCACAATCAGACGGACGCATACAATCAGGCACAGCTGAAGACACAGCAAAAGACGCCCTCAAATGTGATACAATAATACCAGTTAAAGCAGAAAAATTCTAATCGAATCTATAAACATGCTATAAACATTCATCAGCCATCAGGCTCAGGAAGAACAGATTACAGAAAGGCAGCAGATAGAGCAATGAAAATATTGGTATTCAGCGATACACACGGCAGAATCAATCGTGCCGAAGAAATTTTTAACATTCTGTCCGCAGAGGAAAAGATCACCATGATTTTCCACTGCGGCGACTACCAGCGGGACGCCGATTCCCTGGCCCAGGACCTGAAAGTCCCGGTCATCAGCGTCCCTGGCAACTGCGACGGCAGCATAAAACGCGACTTCCAGATCGCGACCCTTCCCTCCGGGAAAGTCATGATCATCCACGGACACACAGAAGGCGTAGACTGGGACTACGGGCGTATCAGCCTCCTGGCAGAGGAGCACGGCTGCAATGCCGTCTGCTTCGGCCATACCCACGTCCCGGTCAACGATGGAAATGGCCGAGTTTATCTGGTCAACCCGGGGAGTCTGACCAATCCCAGAGGAGGAAGCCGACGGTCCTGCGCGCTTCTGACCTCAGAACCGGGAACATTCAACGCGGAAATTCTCTATTACGATGACATCGTCGGAAAACCGCACGACAGGTCCGGAAGCGCTTCCGGCGGCAGCCGGGGAAAGCGCCGCGGAGGATTTCTAAAAAAAATCATGAACTACAGCGACGGACAGTAACTGCTCCCCTCCGATTACATGGCGGTAATCCCGTTCATCCCGTCATAAAAACAGAAAGCGCTGCGGCCTCTGACTGGCACACAGCGTTTTCCTGGTTTTTGCTATTTTTCCGAGCCGCAGGCAATGCTCTCCGCCATCTGCGCGGCCCGCTCCCGAATTCCCCGGCTCTCCAGAATGCTCCTCGGATCGTTTGCCGTTTCCAGCATGCAGAAATGCGGAGGAAGAATGAAGCTCTTATTGCAGTTCATGGCTCCCATGACCTGTTCCGCAACGATATCACCGCCGCTGTAGCCGGAAACCACCAGCGAGTATACTTTCTTCTTCGAGAAATCATGGGCGCTGTAGAGGGCCGTAAGCCGGTTGAAGAAGGCGGCGATGTTGGCACTGACCGCATCGTTGTAATTCGGGCAGACCAGCATAATGCTGTCGCATTTCAGAAGAGCCGGATAAACCTGCTCCACCATGACTCCGCCGTAGAAACAGTCCGCCTTTTCGCCAAAATGGCGGCAGGCCTCATAGCTGCAGCCTCTGCAGTCAACGACAGCGCCGTTCCGCAGAGAAATTTCATGGGTCGTGACAGCGGGATTCCTGTTCTTCATTTCTTCTTTAATCATTTCCCAGAGCAGCAGAGTGTTAGACGTTTTTCTGCTGCTGGCATGAATCATCAGCACATCCGGCGCCTCCACTTCAGGAAGACGGAAATCCTTCAGCTTCTGCACCAGAAAACGGGCGCCTCTGCGGAAGGCTTCCGGAATTTCCACATCCATTCTGTGCGCCATTGTTCTCCAGTTATACAGAGAGCCCGTTCCCTCACAGAGCGGCTTTCCCGGAAACGCACATCCGGCGTCGTTGGCGGCGAAAATAATATCCCGTCCGGTCCTTTTGGTAAACAGTTCGCTTTCTCCGCAGATAAATACTGCGCCGCTCCAGCCGTCCATCAGATGCGGATGGGCATGAAGAAATCCATTTAGTTCCAGAACCTGCATATTCCAGCCGGACTGCGGAAGTTCCGCAGCAAATAGGACTTTCATTTCTCCTTCACAGCCCGCAGCAGTTTCCCTGCCGCTTTCACCAGCTTGTCCTTCTTCTGCCAGGGAGCTTCCTTCCCTCTTCATCAGAAAATCCATAAAGGATCTCGCGTTCCTGAATTCCCTGAAGTCTTCCTCCTGCAGCGCGTAATCCAGGGTCTCCTGATACCGTTTTCTCAGCGCCCTGGACCCGTCCAGACTTTCCAGACGAATAACCGCCAGCATGATCGCTATCTCCTTTCTGCCGCTTTCCCTCGCCGTGCACACCGGGTCAGTCCGGCCTTTTCCGATTCCGATCCTGATGCCGTTAAAACAGCCTCGCTCTTCCTTATCTTTCCTTATCGTTATTATTTCTCTCTCAGTGCCGCAAGCCCCAGATAGGCCTTTTTCAGCCTGCTATACAGCTCCTCCGGCACTTCCGGATCGTCCACCTGCCACTCTGCACCCCTGCGCAGGCGGTTCTTCACCCCGAAGTAGGCGCCTTTTTCCTGATTTCCGATGTACACAGAGCCATAATGCCATCGTCCCCGCAGCGTCAGAAGAATTGACAGCGCCGCGGAAGAATATGCCGGAGCCAGGAAGGGTTTATAGCCCAGCTCCCGTACTTCCAGATTGGCGTGAGCCGCTTTTTCCGTCAGCTCCCGTGATGCCTCATCATCGTAATGCTCCAGACTGTCGGCGAGTACCAGATCTTCTCCATGAGGCCCGTAGGCCCTTCCCTCCGTCAGATAACGGGCCCAGGCAGGATTCCGCTCAGCAAAATACATTCCTCTGGCGTTCATGACACCGAGACCGCAGCCCTGAATCTGCCCCGGCCGCAGATGCGACGCGTCCAGAAAAGCCGCACAAAGCGGATCCACGGGATCGGAAACAACGCAGACCAGTCCCTGATAGTCCGCCTTATCCGCGAGAGCGGCAAAATGCCGGATCAGCCCGCGGTTCGCCTGAAGCTGGGCCATCCGTACATCGCCTTTCTGCGATATGTCCGGTACACCCTTACTTGCGCAGAATATGAAGACATCGCCGTTAAACAGTTCCTCCTCAGAAACTACGCGGATTTCCGGCATCTGCGGGGCCGTCCAGGTAGGAAGCCCGGCTTCCGGATCTCCCTCATCCTCAGAAAAGGGCCAGCGGATCTGATTGACTTCGATCTCAAGTCTCTTCGTCTGTTTCTCATTCAGGTCGCAGATGCCGATCTCCGAGAACACATCTCCACCCAGAAGGCGCAGGCCGAGAAGAAGGCTGGTCCCTACATCGCCTAACGCCAATATACGGGCCTTTCGTCTTTTCGGCGGGTACAGGCTGTCCTCTGCCCATACAGGTCCTCTGGAGCTTTCCGCCTGAACACCGATTTCCTCTGCCAGACGACGGACACAGAGAGGAAGCTCCCCTCCGCGGCCGCCAGACAGCATTTCTCCTTGCTCATTGTTTTTTGTCATCCTTACTCTCCCCACTTCAGTCTGATGACGCGCTCGATATCATTGATGATGAAACTGGTCGGTCCGAGATTCTGGTCGAACTTGACACCCAGGTCGATGTCCGGCACACGCGGATAGGTCAGAACTTCACCAATCCGGCTCAGAGTCATCTTGCGCTCATAGGTCTTCTGGTATTCCTCTTCCAGCACGGTCCAGATATTCAGCGCATTCTCCAGGCAGACTCGGGAATACTCGTAGCCCGTCTCAAAATCGCCGTTGCCGATGAACTGCGGCTTGATGTAAGGCAGAATCAGGTTGACCGACGGGTTTCTGCCCAGGCCCAGATATTCCTCCGTGACCTCGATGCTGTCGCCGCCGATGAACGGATAGCAGTCGCGCTCATTCAGCCACAGACTCATATTCGGCACAAAGTACGCGCTCTCGGCCTTTACATTGCTCTGGGCCATCATGTCCATGGCATTTCCGGTCATGACCGCGACCAGAACTTCATGGATGTCTACACCGACTTTTCTCAGAATCGGCAGCAAGTTGCGCATGCGGTGGCCCTTATGCAGCAGGTCGTCCACCAGAATGACCGGCTGATTGAAGGATTTAATCATCTTCGCCTGATTCTCCATGGACGAGTAATTTCTGGCCTCGCGGATCTTGAAGCCCTTGACCGTACGGTTGAAGTACTTATCCAGATTCAGCGACTTCGTGACGGTGTTCGGCACAACCACGTCGCCCAGTGTCTTCCCGAACGGCACCAGCATATACGGGCCCTTCGGACTCCTGCCCTGAATGACCGACACACCGTTGATGTCCGCAACCTTTCTGATGATCTTATAGTGCACGGCGCTGGTATTATAGGACAAAATCAACTGGCCAGGGTAAACCTTAGTAAGGACACCGAGCAGATTCCGGTGAGCATTGTCGATGGCTTCCAGCACACGCGGATTCCGGTTGAACGGGTCTTTAATGACGGTTTCTACATCACGGAAAATCACCTTCGGTTCACGCATATCGACGGCATAAATCGACGCGTGGTTCGGCGGCGCGATATTGACAAATCCCTGCTGGATGAGCAGCGCCTTGATTTCCTTTGTCAGGCCCGCCGGATCTACAGGATCATAAACCGCGTAGGTAAAGTCGCGTTCGATCAGAGCGGACAGAATTTCCGTCAGCACCATCTGACCGACGTTGGAAATTTCTCCCTGATCCTTCGCAAAGAGGAAACCGATGACAGCGATGTTTCCGCCGGCTTCTTTACGGATGTGGGCAGAAATCTGAGAATCCTTGAATTCCTTCAGAAGTTCTCTGGTGCCGATGCGGTGCGCGGCGGCATAGGCTGCCATCTCCCGGCGCTGACCACCGGCTGCTTCGATGTACAGGGAACGGACGCGGTCATCCTCCAGATATTTTTCCAGTTTCTGTTCATCATAGCCCATCTGCTGAAGTTCATCCATAATCGGCCAGATACTCTCCACACCTCTGGACTTGAAAGATCCCATGCCGATTTCGCTGGCTTCCAGCACATGTTTATATGCCGGCTCTCTTAAGTACAGGCCCTTGTCATAGATGAAATTCTGTGCCACCGGATCGATCAGGTTGGAGATATCTCTGTGCATGTCGACATTCTCACGGATCCTGCTGGAGCTGATATCCTCGTAGAATTTATCCAGCTTCAGATGAATGACTTCACCCTGGATTTTCTTCTCGTTCTCATTCTCCACCTCTTCGCTCTGTGGATTTTCATCGGTTTCCCGCTCGAAGGCAATGTGATTGATGGTATGAATGCTGTTCGGCTCCGGGTCCTTTCTGTATGCAGATGCATTGCGGATGACATCGGTTCCGACGGCAATGTACAATTCCTTGTCCCTGAACAGCTTCTTCAGGACGTACAGGTCATCCGGGTTGGCGATATTAACGGAAATATCATCCGGGAACGGATAGATTCCCTCTTCATCTGCCACAGACATATTCATAATTCTGCGGCGCAGAAGACGCGGCTGCGTATGCTTGGACCAGGAGAATTCATCGATGGCCAGATATACATCAAATCCCATGTCACGGATCTGGCAGGCGACGGCCTTATGCCCAAGGCTGAACGGATCGAAAGTTCCCGGGTAAAATGCGACCTTCTTATGCTTTTTGAACTTGAACGGTGTGCTTCCCAGTTCTTTATAGGACAGATAGCGGTAAATGTGGTTCAGCACCGCAGAATCGCTGTAGAAATCAAGAAGCTCGCCTTCATCCTCCATCAGCAGGCAGAGAAGCTTCCTCGCACCGTGGGTGAACAGCTGGTCCCTTTCTTTTTCTCCCATGTTCGTTCCGGCAAAAATATATTTTCCGATGCAGCGGAAGGCCTCGCGGCTCAGTCCTCTGTCATAGTGCGCGTATCCTCTGAGCAGGATTCCCAGAAGTCTCCTTCTGCGTGCGTCATGTTCTTTCTCTGCTCCTCCCGCATGTGCGGCAAATTCCTCATAATGATCCAGAATGACGCCGACCGTATCCATAATGGACTTTGCGACGGCCGTGCTCTCTTCCACGGCGCTCTGCTCCAGCATCTCGATCATCTCATCGAATTCCTTCCCCGGAAGCAGGATCGCCGTTCTTCCCAGATATTCCGGAACATATGTCGCAAACTGGCGGTCTCCGATGTCCAGACCGTTATACAGCTCAATCGCGAGCTCATTAACCTGCGAAGACGGCATCTTCCGGATAACAGAAAGCAGAGCACTGCCCGCTGCCTGCCGCACGGCAGCGCGTTCGCTGACTTTCAGCAGGTTGACCAGATGGGTTCCAATATGCAGAAAAGTTCCGTTTCTGTCGTTATTTCTGAGGGCAAACTCACGCATCAGCTCGATATTCGCGACTTTTACGCCCCAGTGCACGCCCATTTTCAGGTCGTCCAGGAAGAGCCGGCTCTCTGCCTCTGCAAATTCCTCATCCGATTCCGGCAGCTCCATAATTTCCAGAAGCTCTTTCCAGTAGGAAGCACTTTCCATGTCTTTAAAGAGATGCTGCTGCGCTTCCAGAGCAAAAATCCTCAGCTGGCGGCTCTCGGAATGGGACGCCTCGCGGATGAAGGCACGCACCTGCGCAAGAAATTCCTTGCTGCAGTCTTTTTTGTCCAGAACCAGAAGGGCCTGAAGCAGGTTGACGCTGACTTCATCGATGTAATCATCGCTGGCATAATATGGAAGAAGCTCTTCCATAAACTCACTCTTCTGCTTTTCTGTGCAGCTTCCCATCAGGCCCTCGACGAAAGCTCTGAGACTGCTGCCCACCCAGAGTTTATGCTGATCGGTGAAGCGCAGATCCGGGCGGATAATCATTTCCAGATACTGATCAAGAAGGGTGATATTGGTAATTTCCTTTCCCGGGAGGACAACGCCCTTAGGAAGTTCTTTCGTGTATAGTTCGTTATAGTTCGCGACGATTCTGCCCATCAGCCTTGCGGACTGTGTGCGGATATCCTCTTCACGGTGGAACAGCAGTTCATAGAGGAAGTTCAGAGTCAGCAGCTCCTGATGCTCCGACATATAGGTGGAGTACTCTTCCATGATATTTATGTAAGTCCTGACATTTTCCCAGTTCTGCTCACTTCTGGCAGCCTCAATCAGGCTGGTGAACTTCGCGTCATCATAGAAAATGCTCATCATGCGGATATTGTGGCTGATCGCGCTGAACTTGAACTGGCGGACGACCTCCCGGCCCTCCAGCATCGCGGCCTCCCGATGCATCGGCACAGGCTCGCCCTCCGGCTTATATGCATACATCGGATCCAGGGCCGTTCTGACGCCCAGAGCATGCATATATTCTTCAAAATCTGCCAGCTTCGCGTAAACCTTGCGGTATCTCTGCTCCTTCGCCGCATCCACATTATCCAGCTTATTCAGAATGACATCGAAAGACTCCTTCAGGCTGTAAAAATGAACGATTTCCTTCCCATCGTCTCCCCGCGTGCTCTTTACGCGGAAGTCGGAGTAGATCAGCAGCAGGGATTCAATCGACAAATTTTCAAGTTCAAGGTCCCAGACGGAATGGTTCGCTGCTATGTGTCCGATGGATTCCAGGCCGAATTTTCTGTAGCAGATGTCTGTGTAATAGTAATGCAGATACGGCACACGCTTTTCATCATCTCCCCTGCAGCCATACTTTCCGATATCGTGGCCCGCTGCGGCTCCGGAAATCAGGCCCAGGTCCACCGGTTCACCGACGTCAGCCAGCTGATAGGCCATGTACATGGCAACCCAGTGGACGCCGCCGATATGCGCCAGCGCGTCGAATGGTGTAATCTCGGAATGGATACGCATCATTTCATAAACATAATATTCTTTCGCGACCTGCAGCATCTTCACGTAGTCCTGCGTGTAGCCGTTCTTCTTTACGTTTTTCAAGGAAAGAACGTGAAAGTCAAAATGCGGATCGAACCGCAGATATTTTCTTTCCATATGGAACTGGCTGCGCAGAACATTCAGCAGAAACAGGATGCCGGTTTTCTTTTCCTCTAGATTTTCCGGTTCCGGCTCACCCGGAAAGATGCCGGACAGCACATACTGCACGGCATCCTCCAGCCACTGTTTCTCTGAATATCCCTGCATGCAGCTGATTCCGCACGCTGCAATATGCCGCATGGTCCTCAGGCAGGAAAACCTGCCGTGGGAGTCTGCGGATGCTGCCAGACGAGATGCCAGATTGCGCATCGGTATATCCAGAATATTAATGTGCGCAAGTTCCATATTACTCTGTATCGTCTGTTCCATCTCAATCGATGTATATCCATTCCACTTCATTCTGCACTCCTGACTGTCCTTGGATTATTTAAAAATACATTTGGAACATTCCAGTCCGGCTTCTGTAACTGCGCATCCGCCGAGCGCTGTTTCTCTCAATGCCGCCGGCAGTCTTCTGCCCACGTCATACATCGTCTCAATCATCTGATCCAGCGGAATCAGCTGCCTGTTTCCGGCAAGGGCGATTTCCGCCGCCACCAGAGCATTGGCCGCGCCGGAAGCATTGCGGTTCTGACATGGATACTCCACCAGTCCGGCTACCGGATCGCAGACAAGACCCAGCATATTCATCAGCACGATGGAGGCCGCATCCTCACACTGCTCCGGCCTTCCTCCCTCAAGCTCAGTCACGGCCGACGCGGCCATGGCCGCGGCCATTCCGATCTCTGCCTGGCATCCGCCTACGGCTCCTGCAACGGTGGCGTTTCTCATCGCCAGATAACCGATGGCTCCGGCATTGAACAGAGCCTGCACCATTTCTTCATCAGAAGACTTCTTCTCTTCCTGATAGGCCAGAAAAACTCCCGGAACCACACCGGAAGATCCTGCTGTCGGTGCGGCAACAATCAAGCCCATGGAACCATTGACCTCCAGGACCCCCATCGAATATGCCGCAGCACGGCTCATCATACCCGGAAAGAGGCTTTTCCCCTCTGCCGCCCGCTTATGAAGACGGCTGCTCTCTCCTCCGATAATGCCGCCCATCGTTTTCACCGGTTTTTCAATCGCGCGGCGGGCAGAGTCTTTCATTATCTGGTAGACTTCCGTCATTCTTTTCGTGATTTCCGCATCAGACGCGCCGGTAAGATCATGTTCTCTTTTCTTCATTACTTCAGAAATCGTCAGATTGTTTTCCTCACAGACCTGAAGCAGTTCCTTCGCATTCTTAAAGTCCATTCCGCACCTCCTATGGCTCAACAATCATGACGTCTTTCACATTCTCATTTTTCAGAATTTCATCCCGGATATTCGCCGGAACGTGTTCATCTGACTCTACGATTGTATATGCTGTCTCATGCTTAGATTCTCTGAACAGTCTCATGAATGCAATATTTACGCCCAGCTCGCTGAGGCATTTGGTAATATGCGCAACAACTCCAGGGTAATCTTTCTGAATTACAATTACCGTGCTGTATTCACCGGTAAAGTCAACATCTACACCGTTGATTTTTACGATGCGGACCTTTCCTCCTCCGATGGATTCTCCGCGGATGGTCATGACACGTCCGGACACGCCGGTCATCTTGATATCTGCTGTATTCGGATAAATGTCTTCTACCTTATCATTTGGAACGAACGTATACTTCAGGCCGCGCTGATCCGCAATCTTAAAGGAATCCCGGATTCTCTCGTCATCGGTATTAAATCCCATGACGCCACCCAGAAGCGCACGGTCTGTGCCGTGGCCGCGGTAAGTTTTTGCAAATGATCCATACAGGGTAAACTCTACTTCTTTCAGCGGCTCACCCATCATTTTCTGTGCCAGGAAGGCGATCGAATCCGCACCCGCCGTATGCGAGCTGGAAGGTCCGATCATATTCGGTCCGAGCACATCGAACACACTGATTAATGACATTTTCTACCTCTTTCTAACTTCTTCTCTAGTGAATGAAATGCCGTATATTCTGACTGCGTGTATACACAGTTGTCCCCTTTTATTCCCCTCTTTTTAGATTACTCTGAACTTGTGCGATTGACGAGACGCAAAAAAGGGGCCACTTTATCCACGTGCCCCTTTTCTGTATTCTCAGCCCATGATGCCTTCAGCTGATAATGTCTTTTTTATTCAGCAGCCATGCCTGACGAAGTCAGGCCTTCCGCTTTATTACTTGCTCTGGATATATTTGTCAATTCCTGCAGCAGCAACTTTTCCGGCACCCATGGCCTTGATTACTGTAGCTGCTCCGGTTACTGCATCTCCGCCTGCGAAGATTCCCGGATGTGAAGTCATTCCGTTTTCGTCAACTTCAATTCCACCCTTCTTCGTCGGTGTGATGTTGCTTGTCGTATCACGGATCAGGGAGTTTACTCTGGTTCCCAGTGACATGATGACATAGTCGCAGTCAATGACAAACTCAGATCCCTCGATAGGAACTGGTCTTCTTCTTCCGGATGCATCCGGCTCGCCGAGCTCCATCTTAATGCACTTGATTCCGCAGACATTTCCGTTCTCATCGCCCAGAATCTCTACCGGGTTGGTCAGGAAGTGGAAATCAATTCCCTCTGCCTTTGCATGTGCAAACTCTTCTGCTCTTGCCGGAACTTCCTTCTCGGAACGACGGTATACCAGCTTAACCTCAGCGCCCATTCTCTTCGCGCAGCGGGAAGCATCCATTGCAACGTTTCCTGCTCCGACGATGACAACGTGCTTCGGACGTGCGATCGGTGTATCATAGTCGTCACGATAAGCCTTCATCAGGTTAATTCTGGTCAGATACTCATTTGCGGATACAACGCCTACATAGGATTCACCCGGAATGTTCATGAACATCGGCAGACCTGCGCCTGTACCTACGAATACAGCCTCAAATCCTTCCTCGTCCATCAGTTCTTCAACGGTGATTGCCTTTCCGACGATTGCATCGGTAACAAAATGAACGCCCTTGGCAGCAAGCTTGTCAACTTCTGTCTGTACGATTTCCTTTGGCAGACGGAACTGCGGGATTCCGTAAACCAGAACGCCGCCGATCTTATGCAGGGACTCGAAAACCGTTACATCATATCCCTTATTAACCAGATCTCCTGCAGCAGTCAGTCCAGCCGGGCCGCCTCCGACAACGGCAACCTTGTGGCCGTTGGAAGGAATCTTTTCGATCTTCTCATCACCGTGATGAGCTTCATGCCAGTCTGCTGTGAATCTTTCCAGACGTCCGATTCCTACAGGCTCGCCCTTGATTCCTCTTACGCACTTGCTCTCGCACTGGTTCTCCTGCGGGCATACACGGCCGCAGACAGCAGGCAGAGAGTTGGTCAGTGTGATCTCCTCATATGCACCTTCATAGTCCTTGTTCACAATCTTTGCGATGAAGTTAGGGATATGAACGTTAACCGGACATCCGTCTACGCAAGGATGGTTCTTACAGTTCAGGCATCTCTGCGCCTCATCCAGTGCCATTTCTTCTGTATATCCAAGAGCAACCTCTTCGAAATTCTTATTCCGGACGTTTGGCTCCTGTTCCGGCATCGGATTCTTATCAGCTCTCATATTAGGCATTCTGACGTACACCTCCAATCAGCTTGCAGACATGCTGTCTGTCATGTGCTTCCTCTTCTGCGAATGTTTTACCTCTCTTGATCAGCAGATCCCAGTCGATCTTGGCGCCGTCGAAGTCCGGTCCGTCTACGCAGACGAACTTACTCTCGCCGTCAACGATGCAGCGGCAGCCGCCGCACATTCCTGTACCATCAACCATATATGTTGCCAGAGAAGCAACAGACGGAATTCCGTAGTCCTTTGCAATGCCGCAGACAAACTTCATCATAACTGCCGGTCCTACTGCGACGATCTCGTCGAACTTCTCACCGGAGTCCAGAAGCTCCTTCAGCATATCTGTTGTGAATCCCTTTTTACCATAAGTTCCATCATCGGTAACCATATGTACTTCATCGACACCTGCACGGAACTCATCTTCCAGAATGACGATATCCTTCGTCTTGAATCCGCAGATCATCGTAACGTGAATGCCATGCTTATGCATACCAATTGCAAGCGGATAAGCCAGAGCGTTTCCGACACCACCGCCGACAATGCAGACCTTCTTCAGTCCGTCCATCTTAGAAGGCTGTCCCAGAGGGCCTACAACATCTGCCAGGCAGTCACCGACCTGCAGCTGCTCCAGCAGCATAGTCGTTCTTCCTACAGTCTGCACGATAATGTCGATCGTGCCTTCCTTTTCATCATGTCCTGCCATAGTCAGCGGAATTCTCTCTCCGTGCTCATCAACACGAAGAATGATGAACTGTCCTGGTTTCGCGTGTCTGGCGATCAGCGGAGCATAAATCGTATACCAGTTGATGGTATCGTTCAGCTGCCTTTTTTTAATAATTTCAAACCTTTTCACCGCAAATCCTCCTATGTGTATTTAACGTTGAGTGAAGTCCTTTATTCATAATTATAACCCAATAGATTGAATTTGATAACCGTGAGAACATGAAAAGCCCACATTTTCACATTCCTGCGTAAGGACTCCGTTCAAATTTATCCAACCTACTCTACATTATACGCCAATTGATAAATTTCTGTCAAATACATTTGTAAAAAAAGGAGCCAAATTAACTTTGACTCCTTTTTTTCATTTTTAACAAACAAGCAATTAACTACTTATCTGTTGATTTTCCTATCAGTCAAGACTACTTGGAAGCCTTTGCTGTCAGCTCTTCATAACGAGCCTTTGCGTCAGCCTCAGCCTTGTCGAACAGCTTCTCTGCTCTCTCTGGGAACTTCAGAGTCAGGGAGTTGTAACGAACCTCTCCCATGATGAAGTCTCTGTAGCTCTCTGTCGGAGCCTTGGAATCAACGGTCAGGCCGTTCTTTCCTTCTGCAGCCAGTTCAGGGTTGAATCTGAGCAGATCCCAGTAACCGGACTTAACAGCTGCCTTAGCCTCTTCCTGAGCCTTAGCCATTCCTCTCTTGATACCATGGTTGATGCATGGGGAGTAAGCAATGATCAGGGAAGGACCATCGTAAGCTTCAGCTTCCTTGATAGCCTTTACCGTCTGATTCATGTCAGCACCCATAGCAATCTGTGCTACATAAACGTAGCCATACTGCATCATGATCTGAGCCATGTCCTTCTTCTTTACTGCCTTACCAGCAGCAGCGAACTGTGCAACAGCTCCCATTGGTGTGGACTTGGAGGACTGTCCGCCTGTGTTGGAGTAAACCTCAGTATCGAATACGAAGATGTTTACGTTCTTGCCGGAAGCGAGGACGTGGTCAACTCCGCCGTAACCGATATCATAGGACCAGCCGTCTCCACCGAAGATCCACATGGAAGGCTTTCTCAGCATGTCAGCGTTGTCAACGATGAACTTGGCATCCGGATCGTCGAGCTTAGCGCAGTCAGCAGCAAATGCCTCTCCAGCTGCCTTGGAAGCATCTCCGTCATCGAATGCGTCGAGCCAAGCCTTAGCAGAAGCAACCTTGTCAGCCAGTCTCTCAGCTGCATGTTTGCACTCTGTTCTTCTAGCCTCAACAGCTACTGCCATACCAAATCCGAACTCAGCGTTATCCTCGAACAGGGAGTTGCCCCATGCAGGACCGTGACCCTCTTCGTTTACTGTGTACGGTGTGGACGGTGCAGAGTTACCCCAAATGGAGGAGCATCCTGTAGCGTTCGCAATGTACATTCTGTCTCCGAACAGCTGTGTGATCAGCTTAGCATATGGAGACTCTCCGCATCCTGGGCAAGCTCCGGAGAACTCGAGGAGTGGCTGCTCGAACTGGGATCCCTTTACAGAGAACTTGTTGAACGGCAGATCCTTCTTGGATACGTTCTTGAATGCATAGTCGAACTTCTTCTGGTTGTTTGCAACGACTTCATCATCAGCCTGAGTCATTGTCAGAGCCTTAGCCGGGCAAACCTGAGCGCAGGATCCGCATCCTGTGCAGTCCAGAGCGGAAATTGCGATTGTGAACTGCAGGTCGTCAACGTCCTTGCCGTTCAGCTTCTTAGCATCTCCGTTCAGAGGCTCAGCTTCCTTAGCTGTCAGTGCGAACGGTCTGATTACACCGTGCGGGCAGACGAAGGAGCACTGGTTGCACTCGATACATTTAGCAACATCCCAAACCGGAACATCAGCAGCAATTCCACGCTTCTCATAAGCAGCTGTACCAGCCGGCTCAGATCCGTCCTGAGTATCCATGAATGCGGATACCGGAATGCTGTCTCCGTCCATAGCACCCATCGGAGCGACGATGTCGTTCAGGAATGCTGTCATCTTATCATCACGTCCAACAAGCTTAGCCGGAGCCGGATCATCCTTAGCGTCAGCCCAGGAAGCCGGAACCTCAACCTTATGAACGTTCTTGATTCCTTCTTCAACTGCTGCGCAGTTCATGTTAACGATCTTCTCACCCTTACGTCCGTAAGTCTTCTTGATCGCGTCCTTCATGAACTTCTCTGCATCGTCGATCGGAATAATGTTAGCGATCTTGAAGAATGCAGCCTGCAGTACAGAGTTTGTTCTTCTAGCGCCCAGACCAACCTTCTTAGCGATGTCTACAGCGTCGCATGTGTAGAAGTTGATGTGGTGCTGAGCAAGGTATCTCTTTACCTTTCCTGGCAGGTGCTCTTCCAGCTCCTGATCATTCCATACGCAGTTCAGCAGGAAGGATCCGCCGTCAACTACATCCTCAACCATGTTGTACTTTGTGAGGTATGCACTGTTATGACATGCTACGAAGTCAGCCTGCTTTACATAGTATGTGGACTTGATCGGCTTGTCTCCGAAACGCAGGTGGGAAATTGTAACACCACCGGACTTCTTAGAGTCATACTGGAAGTAAGCCTGTACCTTCTTATCTGTGTGGTCTCCGATGATCTTTACGGAGTTCTTGTTAGCTCCTACAGTACCATCAGAACCAAGTCCCCAGAACTTGCATGCAACTGTTCCTTCCGGAGCTGTGTTTGGATAGTGGCTCGGTGTGAGGGACAGATGTGTAACATCATCGTTGATGGACAGTGTGAACTCTTTCTTCGGCTCAGCAGCTACCATGTTCTCATAAACAGCGAGGATGTCTCCCGGCTGAACGTCCTTGGAACCAAGTCCGTAACGGCCTCTTGTGATCTCGCAGTCTGCAAACTCTGTTCCGTTCAGAGCAGCTACGACATCCAGGTACAGCGGCTCACCAACTGTTCCAGGCTCCTTAGTTCTGTCGAGAACAGCGATCTTCTTAACGCTCTTCGGCATAACTGCTGTCAGATACTTAGCGGAGAACGGTCTGTACAGATGAACCTCAACGATACCAACCTTCTCACCTTTAGCCGTCATATGGTCGATCAGCTCTTCAGCAGCTTCACATACGGAACCCATAGCTACGATAACGCGCTCAGCGTCCGGAGCACCATAGTAGTTGAACGGCTTATAGTCTGTGCCGATCTTCTCATTGATCATCTCCATGTACTTGTTGAAGATGTCCGGTGTCTCGTTGTAGCTTGTGTTAGCTGCCTCACTGTGCTGGAAGAATGCTTCCGGCTGCTCAGCAGATCCGATTGTGTGCGGATGGTTAGGATTCAAAGCGTGATCCTTGAATGCCTTAACTGCATCCCAGTTAACCATATCCTTCAGAGTGTCATAGTCCCAAACATGAATCTTCTGATACTCATGAGATGTTCTGAATCCATCGAAGAAATGCAGGGTTGGCAGATGTCCGTCAATTGTTGCCAGATGAGCTACTGCAGCCAGGTCCATAACCTGCTGAACACTGTTGGATGCCAGCATAGCGAATCCTGTCTGACGTGTAGCCATAACGTCGGAATGATCTCCGAAAATGGAAAGCGCGTGAGTAGATACGGCTCTTGCAGCTACGTGGAATACTGCAGGAACCTGCTCAGCTGCGATCTTGAACATATTCGGAACCATCAGCAGCAGTCCCTGAGATGCAGTGAATGTTGTGGTGTAAGCACCAGCAGACATAGCACCGTGTACAGCGCCTGCAGCTCCGGCCTCGGATTCCATCTCTACGATGTTTACCGGCTCACCGAAGATGTTCTTTCTTCCCTGAGCTCCCCAGTTATCCATGTTCTCAGCCATTGGTGAGGACGGTGTGATTGGGTAGATGGCAGCGACTTCTGAGAACGCAAATGCTACATGAGCGGCAGCAGCGTTACCATCCATTGTCTTCAGCTGTCTGTTATCAGCTGATACATGCTTGTTGTCCATAAAAGCACTCCTTTCAAATTATCACAAATCCATCGAGACGTGAACGCATGGCAAAACACAGCAATAATCAAAGATCCTCCCCTGAGGGGGTCTCTTCGACCGCCATGATTCACCCCGATAGGATTTTGTATACCCATAATCTGATTCTACTCTTAACCATTCTTAAAGTCAACAATTTGACAGGCCTTTTCTGGATTTTGTATACCCAATTCTGTTCATTTTTGAATACATTCAGCCATCGCTTTACCTGTTCTTTACTCACACCATGTTCATCTCTTCATATCTATTTTTATTCATATGTTATCATTACTATTCATATTTTGACAGGTGCCCACATATTTTCCGATGCATCGGGCCTCTTGCTTGTCCTTTTTGACAAAAAGAAACTGGCATGTGTAATAACCCCTCAATTGGGTATGAAAATAGCGTAATTCATAAAAGCATTCAGACACAGCAATAAATAAATAAGCATAATCAATACTTCATTACGAGAATGAAAGGGTTCTATATACCGGGCGGGAGGCCTGTATGATTTATATTGGAAATCATTTATCATCCTCTTCAGGATTCGCGGCGATGGGACGCCACGCTGACCGGCTTGACGCCAGCACGTTCGCGTTTTTCACCCGCAATCCGCGTGGCGGAAAGGCAAAAGCGCTCGATCGGGACGATGCAGATGCGCTGCTGGATCATAACCAGAAGCAGAAATTCGGCCCGCTTGTCGCCCACGCCTCTTATACGATGAATCTCTGCAGCGGAAAGGAAAACGTCCGCAAATTTGCACAGACCTGTCTGGCGGATGATCTGCGCCGGATGGAATACCTGCCGGGAAACTTCTATAATTTTCACCCGGGAAGCCATGTCGGCCAGGGTGCAGAGGCCGGCATCCGCATGATTGCGGAGGGTCTCGACCAAGCTGTCGATGAAGCGCGGTTCCATTCACTTCCAGAAGCAGTGCGCGCAGGTGAAGGATTTACTCCGCTCCCTGAGAATTTTAACTCCGATGACGATCTGCACACCACGATTCTCCTGGAAACCATGGCCGGAAAAGGCAGTGAAGTCGGACGTACATTTGAAGAACTGAAAGCAATTATCGACGAAAGCCGTTACGGCGATAAACTGGGTGTATGTTTTGATAGCTGCCACGTATGGGATGCCGGCTACGACATTGCCGGTGATCTGGACGGCGTTCTGGATGAATTTGACCGGATTCTCGGTCTCAGCCGCCTGAAAGCTGTACATTTTAATGAAAGTATGAATGAATGCGGTTCTCATAAAGACCGCCACGCGCGGTTGAAGGAAGGCCGTATCGGACTCGATGCCATGAAGCGGATTGTTCAGCATCCTGTATTTCAGGGTAAACCTTTTATTCTGGAAACCCCGAACGAAGATGCGGGATATAAAGAAGAAATTGAACTTGTACGTTCCTGGATGAAATAAAAAATAAACGGAGCTGCTGCACGAAATTGTAATTCTGCAGCAGCTCCATTTATTGTCTGGCCGTTAGACGACAACAAGGTTCCCGGGCACCCACCCGACGCTT